>Ga0222426_100041_pt1 | contig 272458 bp, 215 predicted proteins | sample 2B50Ametagenome_FD_180087 | JGI IMG/M metagenome (GOLD analysis project Ga0222426, IMG submission 180087) | Enriched microbial communities from leaf-cutter ant dump, University of Wisconsin, Madison, United States - 2B50A (version 2) | ecosystem: Environmental > Terrestrial > Nest > Insects...
TAAGTGCGAAACTAGCCGCGAGATGAGAATTCCATATAGGGTCGTCGAAGACTACGACGTCGATAGGCTACAGATGTAAAGGTGGCGACACCACAGTCGAGTAGTACTAATAGCCCGAAGCTTTCAAGAGCTGCACACCGTTGTTTGTTCTTCCCAATAACTTCTTTCAATAATATGTCATTCAAGGCTTAGGGCAAGGGGCATAGGGTACAGGGCAAAACCTTACACCTTCAACCTTTTACCTTACACCTTAAAAAGATATTCAGGTGCCTATATCGGCGGTGTCCACCTCTTCCCATTCCGAACAGAGAAGTTAAGCCCGCCAGAGCCGATGGTACTGCGGTAACACGTGGGAGAGTAGGTCGGTGCCTAAACTTACAAGAGCCCTTTCTGCGCATGCAGGAAGGGCTCTTTGCTTTATATCTTCTGTACGTTTACAGTCCGCCCTGCCAGGAAACATTTCCAGAACCGTGAGAAGGGGTTATGAGTAAAAGTGGGGGTATCACTGTTTATGCTCTGTCTTTCTGATATTTTATACTCATATATTTCGCAGAGGCATATCTACCTGTTAATTTTTGTTAAAGTTTTTTAAATGTTAGAACTGCCGCTTTTTTAAATAGTTATTTTTGTATCTTATCAAGACATTTAATGGGTAAAATGAAACTATGATGATTATCAAAGTCATAATAGATTTATCACCATAAAAAACAATAAATAAAGGATGAAAATTTATAATAAATTAATTCTATCGCTTTTCGTATTGCTTATTTCTATAAGCTCGGGCTATACGCAGGATAAGAATGTTAAATTACCAGCTAATTGGTTCAATTTAGATTTGGTTACCGATGGTTATTTTGGTATTAGCACGGAGAAAGCCTATAATGAATTGCTTAAAAATAAGAAACCTAAGGGAAAAATTGTGGTAGCCGTAATTGACGGTGGTACTGATGTTAAGCATGAAGATTTAAAAGATGTATTGTGGACCAATAAAAAAGAAATACCGGGCAACGGTATAGATGATGATGGTAACGGTTATATTGATGATGTTCATGGTTGGAATTTTATAGGTTCTAAGAAGGGTAATCTTGCTTATGATAACCTTGAATTGGTAAGAATTAAACGTAAGCTAGAACCTAAGTATAGATCGGTAATTAGAACAACTGTGTTGGATAGTGCAGAGAAAGAAGAGTATGCATTGTATAGACGTGTAGTTTCTGACTTCGGAAAAAAATATGATGAAGCTAGTTCGGCATTCCCAATATATATCGCTATTAAAAAAGTAATGGATTCTGTTGCGTTCATCAACAAAAAGAAAATACCTTCTTTGGAAGATATGGAGAATTATAAGGCAGATGACGAAATGGAAGAATACATTAAAAAGATTGTACGTAAAGGTTCTAAAGATGAGGGAAGCATTGAGAAATTCTATGAAAGTATTGAAAAAGGACATAAAGAATTAGAACAGATGTTGAAATATAACCTCAACGAGCAATATGATGAACGTGCTTTGTTGGTTGGAGATAATTATGCTAATTCGAATGAACGTATTTATGGCAATAATGATGTAATTGGCCCAGATGCCGATCATGGTACGCATGTTTCGGGCATTATTGGCGCTAATAGGAATAACGAATTGGGAATTAAGGGAGTTGCCAATAATGTGAGCATTATGACGATTAGAGTAGTTCCCCAAGGTGATGAGCGTGATAAAGATGTGGCCAACGGAATTAGATACGCTGTTGACAATGGGGCTAGAATAATTAGCATGAGCTTTGGCAAAGGCTATAAATGGGATAAAAAAGTAGTGGATGAAGCTGTGAAATATGCCGAAGCAAAAGGTGTATTGTTGGTTCATGCGGCTGGTAATGATAACCAGAATAATGATATTACGGATAATTTCCCGACCAAATACTATGATAGCCCAGAGGCAGAAGCCTATGCAAAGAAAAATAAAAAGCCGGAAGCGAAACCTTTTATTCCGCTAATACCAAATTCAACTAATGGAGAACCAGCAGGGGCACCTAGAAGAGATCCATTTGCTAAGCCTGCACCGCTAGATACTGCAAAATACAAACTCCCACATGCTAAAAATTGGATTGAGGTTGGTGCTAGTGCTTATAAGGATAATGATGATCTAAAGGCATCGTTTTCTAATTACGGTAAATACAATGTTGATGTATTTGCACCCGGTTTTATGATTAATTCGACTACACCGAATAATAAATACGAAGAATTTGACGGTACAAGCATGGCAGCACCGGTAGTTTCGGGTTTGGCTGCTTTGATATGGAGCTACTATCCAGAGTTGACAGCAACGGATGTGAAAGATATTATCATGAAATCGGTAACGAAGGTAAATAGAAAGGTTAAGTATAAAAACGATAAAGACGAAACGATACGGGTTAATTTTTCGGAACTGTGTGTAAGTGGAGGAATTGTTAATGCCTATAATGCCTTGAAATTAGCTGAAACTTATAAATCATCGTCTAAATAAGAAATCGTTAATTTCTAGAAATTACACGTCATGCTGAAGTTATTTCAGCATCAGTTAGAAAGACCCTGAAATAAATTCAGGGTGATGCATAATAGTTTTAATCCTTTTTAAATTTTTATTGTCTAACGAAGTTAACAACAAATGTAACCTAGCAATGATGAAATTACTTTATGGTCTTTTGCTTTCGTGCATCGTGGGGATTGTGCATGCCCAAAAATTACCAGATATACAGTCGGCTAGTATGGCGGCACCCACATCGGTTAGAATAGATGGTAAAAATATCGAATGGGGTAATTTTTCGGCAGATAATAAACGCACAGGGGTAGTTTACACACTGGCAAATGACGATAAGAACTTATATCTGGCAGTTAAGGCAACAGATAACGAAACCATCACCAAGATTTTGGCAGGGGCAATTTCCTTTAGCATTAATACAAAAGGGAAGAAAAAAGAAGAAGAAGCTTTTACGATTACCTATCCTCTAATTGCCAGAAATAATACAAATAGAGGTGGTGGGCAAGGTAGGCAGCGCATAGGACAGGGTAGAACAGAGCAAACACAAGAACAAAGAGATTCGGCCGTTTTTGAACAAAGAAAAACACAACTTGCAGGTATAAAAGAAATTAAAATCAAAGGTTTCGATAATATTCCAGATTCGCTTATTTCTATCTATAACGAGTATGGCATTAAAGCCGTAGCAAAAATGGATGACCAAAAGGCTTATTTTTGTGAAACTGCTATCCCATTATCACTTCTAGGAATATCCGTTAATGATAAAAAAGAAATTGCTTATCAGATTAAATTGAATGGTAGGCAAGGTGGGGGTGGAAATTTCGCAATGAGAGCAAACACTGGTGCCGGTAGTAATGCCGGAGGAAATTTTGGAGGAGGCAACAACCGTGGTGGCGGTGGTTTTGGCGGCAATAATCGAGGTGGTTTTGGTGGAGCAAACGCAAATTCTCGTCAAGATTTGATGACGCCAACCGATTTTTGGGGTAAATATATTATTCAAAAACAATAGCTGAACCATGAAAATCAGAAACAGCAGGCTATTGTGTAAACTAGGATTGTCGTTAATTTTTTTATGCTTGAGCTTTAGTGCTTATGCCCAAAATCCACAACAACGAGGGAAAAACGTTCCTCCGCCAATTGCAACAAGAGAAATAAGCGGGATAGTAAAAGATACTACCGATTTGGGTGTTCCGGGCGTAACCGTACGATTAACATCGGAAAAAGACACTTTAATTACCGGTACCAATCCTGACGGTATTTTTGTATTTAAGAATGTAAAGTTAGCTACCTATACCATGAGTTTTACCATGCTGGGGTATAAGCAGCAGATTAATAAATATAAACAGAATGATGCCATACCTCGAATTGTAATGGATCCCATTATTTTAAAAACAATGGCAAATACCTTAAATGAGGTAGTAATTAATGGAACTCCATCTATCACTTATAAAACCGATACTGTAGAATACAAAGCCAGCGATTATATCGTTAGGGAAAATGCCACGGTTGACGAATTGCTGAAAAAAATGGAGGGTATGGAAGTCGGGAATGATGGAACTTTGATACATCAGGGCAATAACGTAACCAAAGCTAAGGTAAATGGAAAGGTCTATTCTGGCGGAGATGTGGCGACGGCTATACAGAATTTACCCGCCGAAATAGTAGATAAGATACAAGTGGTAGACGACTATGGTGATCAGGCAGCGAGAACAGGAATTAAAGATGGAGATCCGGAAAAAGTATTGAACATTGTAACCCGCACCGATAAATCGGTTGGTAATTCGGCCAATGCTAATGCCGGTGCAGGAAATAACGATCGTTACGAAGCCTCAGTTTTTGGTACACGCCTAAATCAGAACCAAAATATAGCTTTAAACTTAAGGTTAAATAATACAGTAAATGGAGTTTCCAATGCTTCGGGTGGTGGCAATGAGACAAACTCTTCGGGAGGGAATAACGGAGGCGGTCGCGGAGGAAATAATGGTGGTGGAAACAGAAACGGGGGAAATAATAACAATGGTGGAAATAATTCAAATTCGGGCGGAAGCGGTGGAACTACCAACAGAGGTGGAGGTAGTTTTTCATATAGAGATCAGTTAGGACAAAAAGTTAGGATCAATACGAATTATAGATATAATTTTAATGATACCAAATCGCTTAATAGTAGTGTTTCAACTATCGTGGGAACGGATGCCCCGACGTATTCGGCCAATGAAAGCACCAGTACCAACAATGCCAAAACCCATAATTTTAGCTTTGAGATAGAAGCGGATTTGGACAGCAATAACTTTTTGAGGATTACTCCCGAAATCAGCTATACCTCGAACTTAACCGGAAGTGAGTTTTCCAATTTACAAACCGGATTTATACATCAAGATCAGATAGGGGGAAATACAACGACCAATAAAAGGCCTAATTATGGCATTACCGCTTTTTATCAGCATATCTTTAATAAACCCCGTCGTAATATCAGTTTGCAATTGAGTTTAAACAATAGAAAGCAAGAAACAGATCAAGAAAGAAATTCTAATATCATTTATTATGTAGATGCCAGTAATACCGTTGCAAAGGATTCTCTTGTCCATAGAATGGTGGAGCGGGATAATCTGACCAAAAATTATAGAGCAAGTATGACCTTTGCCGAGCCTTTGGGGACGAATACACAACTAGAATTTAACGGACAAGTAAATTATAACGGCTACGATAATACGGCCATGACCAGCAATATTGATGCGTTTGGCAGGCCTACCGTTGTCGATTCGTTGAGTAATATATACGATTATTCTTTTACCCAAGCCCGATTGGCATTAAATTACAGATATGGATTAAGTAACACTTCAAAAGTACGGTTTTCGTTGGGGGTAACGGCAGTGCCCGGACTGTTGAGCGGTACAAAAGCCAGTTTAGGCACTACCATTCATAGAAGAAGTTTTAATGTAATACCTATTGCCCGTTTTCAATATCTATGGTCAAGGCAGCACAGCATACAACTAAATTATTCGGGAAATGCCACAGAACCAACTTTCGACCAAATTCAGCCCGTTAGAGACGTTTCCAATCCGCAAAATCCGGTTGTGGGTAATCCAGATCTAGGTGTAAGTTTTAATCACTCCATTAACCTTAATTACAATAATTATTTAGCTAACCAAAAACTCAATTACAGTGTTAATGCCAATGCTACTTTTGTAGATAATTCGGTGATTAGAAATAGAGTAAGGATAGCCGATAGCTATGGCAGTTACAAATATGAAACACGCTTTCTCAATATGGATGGTGCTTATCGTATCGGAGGAAATTATTCTATTAGCAAACAGTTGAACAATAGAAAATACAATTTAGCACTGAACGGAAACGTATCATACAACAACGGTATTGCAATGAGCAACGACATAAAAAATGTTACGGAAACATGGAACATTATGCAACGTTTTGGTCCACGTATTAATCCTAACGAATGGTTAGAGGTAAATCCCAATATTTCTTATCGTATTTTAAAGAGCAATAATACCCTAGATGAGAGCAGAGTGGACACCAAAACTTGGGCCTTAAATATAGATGGTAGATTTTATATGTGGCAAAGCCTGATATTTGGATATAGTGCCAGCAAAAACTTCGTGAGTGGCTTGCAGGCCAATATCACAAGCAATCCGTTGGTTATTAATGCTTATTTGCAGAAAGAGTTTTGGCGTCGTAGGGCTTCGGTAACTTTCCAGGCTTTTGATATTCTTCAACAGAACAACTTTATTGATGTAGATGTAAACGGATTGGTAACCACCGAAACCAAATCTAATGCGTTGAGCAGATATTTTATGCTGAAAGCCAACGTACGATTGCAAAAATGGACGGGAGCAAGAGGTAGAAACGGCGGACAGATAAGAAGAAGGGGAGACGGTAGCTTTTATTAAACATAGAAACTGTCATTTCGACTGAAGTGAAGCGGAATGGAGACCGCAAAGCAGCTACGAAGTAAAATCTTTGAAGATGTTAGAAGAGCAATAACAGTAGCATTTGGGGTATAACAGTCCTGCTTTCACTCATAGTCCCGATTTCGCTCTGCTCTATCGGGAGCTAATCCGTTCAATCAGGTCTATTTGGCAAAATGAGTGGTACTATGTGTGGTTTCCTAGCAATAGCCTAGGTAAGATAAACCCGATTATAGCGGAAATACTTTTTGTTTTTTGTCATTCTGATCCGCCAGTTGGCGGAGAAGAATCTGTAAGTTACTTGCACTAAAGAAATAGATTCCTCGTTCCTCGGAATGACAGCAGAAAAGAAAAACAAAAAGATTGCAGCGAAAAACGGGGCTTTCGCAGAAAAGTAGTACCGCAATTGCTTTTCAGAAAAATAAAAAGGTCCGAGAAATTATCCCGAACCTTTCTTTATTCCTTGTTGTTTTATCTTTACTCTTATTTAAACTCTCTAAAATCCTGTCCATCTTTAATGGCTAACAAACTTTCGTAAATCAAACTGATTACATTATCAACGTCTTCTTTATGTACCATTTCTACCGTAGTATGCATGTAACGCAAAGGCAATGAAATTAATGCCGATGGTACACCGCCGTTTGAGTAGGCGAAAGCATCGGTATCAGTTCCGGTAGAACGTGAAGATGCTTGGCGTTGGAAAGGAATACCCGCTTTTTCTGCCGTTTTAATTAACAACTTGTTCAAATTGGTTTGCACCGCTGGTGCATAAGAAACCACAGGTCCTTTGCCTGCCGATAAATCGCCCTGCGTATTTTTGTTAATCATCGGAGTAGTAGTATCGTGGGTTACATCGGTAACAATAGCCACATTAGGTTTAATGCGGTCGGCAATCATTTCTGCGCCACGTAGACCAATTTCTTCCTGAACTGAATTAACAATATATAAACCAAAAGGTAATTTTTTCTTGTTCTCTTTTAGTAAACGAGCTACTTCAGCAATCATAAAACCACCAGCACGGTTATCCAAAGCACGACCTACGTAATAACGGTCGTTTAGTACCATAAATTCATCTTCGTAGGTAATTACACAGCCAACGTGTATGCCTAGTGCTTCCACTTCTTCTTTAGTAGTGCAACCACAATCTAAAAAGATGTTCTTTAGTTCTGGTGCTTGTTCTTTTTCGCCATGACGGGTATGTATAGCCGGCCAACCAAACACTGCTTTTACATAGCCTTTTTCGGTATGGATATTTACACGTTTTGAAGGTGCAATCTGATGGTCGGAACCGCCATTACGGATAACGTAAATTAAACCGTCGTTAGTGATATAATTTACATACCACGAAATCTCGTCGGCATGAGCTTCAATTACTACTTTATAATCGGCCTTTGGGTTAATTACCCCTACGGCTGTACCATAATTGTCTACAAAGTATTCGTCAATGTAAGGTTTTAGATAATCTAACCAGATTTTCTGACCTTCCCACTCGTAGCCCGTAGGTGCTGCATTATTGATATATTTCTCGAAAAATTGTAGCGATTTTTTAGTAACAACAGGTACATGCTTTTTATTTTCGTCTTTCTTTTTTGCCATAGTATTATTTATATGTATTGTGGTAAATGTACAATTTAAAGGCATATTTTGAAACTTATTTATTGATTTTTGACAGGAAAATCATTATATTAAACAAACTATAAAAACACATTATTATGAACGTAACCAAAATTTTTATCCCAACGATTTTTCTTGTTTTAATTGTAATTATTGGATTAATGTGGGGCTTGCCACGCTACAATGTTTGGCAACAAGAAATGGCAGGCAAGGCAGAAATGGCAAAAGCCGAACAAAACCGTAGAATTTTAGTGGAAGAGGCAAAGGCTCGTTTAGAAGCGGAGCGATTGAATGCCGCAGCCGAAATAGAGCGTGCAAAAGGTATGGCGGAAGCTATGAAAGTAGAAAATGGTACTTTGTCGGCAACTTATAATCAATACCTGTTTATTAGAACTTTAGAGAAATTGGCAGATAAGGGAAGTTTGCCACAGATTATTTATGTGCCATCAGAAGGTTTAACGCCAGTAATGGATTTAAATAAATTGCCTAAAAAATAAGCTGCATCTTGATGTATTCGATTTGGTTTCGTTCGTATGATTCGCCTTCGGTTACGAAACCAAATTTTGTATAAAAGCCAATGGCACTAACTCTAGCGTTGCACCAAATTTCGCTGATTGTTTGCTGTTTGCAGTAATCAATAAGGTATTGTAAGAGTATTTTTCCATAGCCTTTGCCTTGCGCCATCGGCAAAACTGCCATTTTTCTAAATTGGGCTATACCATCTTTAGCAAATAGGGATACCACACCTGTTAGCTCATGGTTAAGGTATAATCCGAAATGTGTTCCGTCAAAATCGTCTGGCAATTCCATGTCCGTGATTTCTTTATTGGGATACATGGCTTGTTGCCTAATACGCCAAGTAAGCGAGGGAAAAATTTGTTCTATGGCAATCATTTTTGTTAAAAAAGGAATGAAAAGCCGGCTTTTAGACCAATGCCCAATAAGGTTTCGTAAGGATTTATGATAATTGAAGGGCCAATGGCAAATTCTCCGTTGGCTGTTTTTGCAACATTTCGTTGTATGCCCCAATTTGGTGTAATTGAGAGCTGATAATCGTATTGATTTGATTTGTCTGATAATCTTGGAAATATTGAGGCAACATCCATGCTTAAATAACTTGCAGAGTTATTGTTGGTATTCTTACCTTTTGCAGCTCTTTCGTTAAGGTTGTAATAATAACGATAATTGATGCTTGCGCCCGGTACTGCTTTTAATTTGCTGTCGTGAGTTACTCGGCCATTTGAGGCTATCATATAGATTCCCGATGGATAATAGTCATAAATTATATAATAACTTCTTAAAAAAGTAAACTGATAGTTGATGCTAAGAGATATGGTAGATGTTCGACTGATTTTCTGCTCTCTTTCTAAGGCTACACCGGGAAAATAAAGACTGATTTTGTTTAGAGATTTTACTTCGGGTCGAGATGTTTTTGCTATTGTATCTTGTCCAAAACATATAGATGCATGTAATGAAGAAGCCAGCAAGATTAACAATAGCTTTTTAGATGAAATCATTATTTAAAGTTTTTTCGAATATAGTTGATAAATCAACATATTTAAAATGATAATGCCAGTTACGCCATAACAGAACATCGCCCAGCCACCTAAACTCCATAACCATAAACCCAAGGCAGAACCACAACTAGCACCCACGAAACTGATAGACATAAAAATGGTATTTAGTCTGTTACGGGCTTCGGGCACAAGAGCGTAAATTCTGGTTTGGTTGGTTACATGGATAGCTTGTTGACCAATATCTATCAGAATAATGCCAATTACAAACAAGAAAACGCTATGGCCTGTAAAATAGAATAACGCAATGCTGATTAATTCTAAGATAAAGCCAATCATTAAGTTTTTCCGTGGATTGTTGCCGCCGCTTAATTTGCCAACCAAAGGAGCTGCAAGTGCGCCAGCAGCACCTGCAATACCAAACAATCCGATTTGGTAAGTGCTAAACTGATGTGGTGGATTGGCTAAATACAGTACCATGGTAGTCCAAAAACCCATAATTACAATAAAAGCAAAGAAATTGATTAGAGATGCTTCTCTTAGCATAGGCTGTGTTTTAAGGTAGCCAAACATCGAACCCATTAATTCTTTATATGTACCTTTAAAGGAGGGAAGGTTTTTCGGAAAGCGGATGCCCATTAGAAAAATAAGTAGGGTACATATTGCAGCGGCAATTAAAAACATTGCCCGCCAACCCAGTAAATCTCCTACTATGCCACTTACAGCCCTCGATGCCAAAATGCCTACAAGCAAGCCGCTCATCACAATACCAATGTTATGTCCTCGGTTTTCGTCGTTACTTAAAGAAGCGGTCAAAGGCAGAATAAGCTGTGGAACAATTGAACAAGCGCCAATCAATACGCTTGCTATTTCTAGCACCAAGAAATTTTGTGAAAATCCTGCAACCATTAAAGAAACGATAGCTAAGCCTGTGGTGAACAGTATTTGCTTTTTCTTTTCGAACATATCGCCTAAAGGCACTAGGAGAAATAAGCCTATGGCATAACCTGCCTGTGTTAAAAAAGTGATGCTTCCGGCATCTTTTTCTGCAAGTTTAAATTCCTTGGCAATTAATATCACCAATGGTTGGCAATAGTAAATATTGGCAACAATTAACCCTGTACAAAATGCCATTAAAATAACGTCGGTTCTTTTTAAAGTATGCTGCATTTTAATTTATAGCGGAATATTTCCATGTTTCTTTCTAGGGTTATTCACCACTTTATTTTCCAGCATTTTAAAGGCTTTGATTAGTTTTTCCCTGGTTTTGGAAGGTTCAATTACTTCATCAACAAAACCACGTTCTGCTGCACGGTAAGGATTGGCAAAAATATCGGAATATAACTTTTCTTTTTCCAGCCATTTTTCTTCAGGGTTTTCAGCACTGCTGATTTCTTTTTTAAAGATAATTTCGGCAGCACCTTTTGCACCCATTACAGCAATTTCGGCACTTGGCCAAGCGTAATTCATATCGGCGCCGATATGCTTGCTATTCATTACATCGTAAGCGCCACCGTATGCTTTACGGGTAATTACCGTGATACGCGGAACGGTAGCTTCGCTAAAGGCGTATAATAACTTTGCGCCATTGGTAATAATGCCGTTCCACTCTTGGTCTGTACCGGGCAAAAATCCGGGGACATCCTCAAAAACCAGTAAAGGAATATTAAAGCAATCGCAAAAACGTACAAATCTGGCCGCTTTTACAGAAGCATTATTATCCAAAACCCCGGCTAAATATGCAGGTTGGTTGGCAACTATTCCGATACTTCTTCCTGCTAATCTGGCAAAGCCAACCACAATATTTTCGGCATAAGCGGCGTGTACTTCTAAGAAACTATCTTCGTCGGCAACTTGGGTAATTACCTCTCGTATGTCGTAAGGTTGGCTGGCGTTAGAGGGTAGAATATCATTTAAAGCTATTCTTTCTTCGTTGCTTGGGTCATAAGGCGTAAAAGGAGGCACGTCTTCGCAGTTTTGCGGTACATAGCTCAGAATTTTCTTTAGCTGATTGATAGCTTCTATTTCATTAGTACAAGCAAAATGTGTTACACCCGATTTGGTGGCGTGTGTACTTGCACCTCCCAATTCTTCGGAACTTACTTGTTCGTGGGTAACGGTTTTTACTACGTTTGGCCCCGTTACAAACATATATGAAGTATTTTCTACCATCAAAATAAAATCGGTAATAGCAGGAGAGTAAACTGCACCACCGGCACAGGGTCCCATAATAGCCGAAAGTTGAGGAATTACTCCCGATGCTTGTACATTGCGATAAAAAATATCGGCATAACCGCCTAAGGAAACTACACCTTCTTGGATGCGAGCACCGCCACTGTCATTTAGGCCAATAATTGGTGCGCCGTTTTTCATGGCCATATCCATAATCTTACAGATTTTTTCGGCGTGGGTTTCTGATAAAGAACCTCCAAAAACCGTAAAATCTTGAGAGAACACGTAGGTAAGTCTTCCGTTTATAGTTCCGTAGCCGGTAATTACGCCATCGCCAAGATATTTTTCTTGCTCCATTCCAAAATCGGTGCTGCGATGCGTAACCAACATGCCAATCTCTTCAAAACTGCCTTCATCCATTAAAAAATGGATACGTTCACGAGCGGTGAGCTTGCCTTTTTTATGTTGGCTATCTATACGGACTTGTCCGCCACCTAAATAGGCTTGTTGTATTTTTTGTTTTAGGATTTCGATTTTGTTGTTCATTGGTTACATTAGTCATTAATTCATTGTCAGGCTGAGCTTGTCGAAGCCGGTCACTGGTTAGTCCGAAGTTCGTTAAAAATTGGACAATCAAGGTAGCTACAATTTAACAATAAAGCAATTTCAACAATTAACCTTCTACCATCTATATTGCAAACGGGTAGTAAACACATTGTCCTTGATATCGTTTTGGTAATTTGGCAACATTGTACCATCGTTTTTTACATGTTCGTTGTAAACTGTAAGTTTTAAGCGGCCGTTTAATGCGTATGTAAAACCATAGCCAAGTGTACTAAACTTAATATCGCCGGCAGTGGTGTTATTGCCGGTTCTTCCTATTTCTGCTTCATCTATATCGGTGTTTGGATCGTAAACATCGTAACCTACAATGGCAGTTAGCTTGCTGTTTGCAATTTGTTGGGTAAGCCAAAAGAAATAACCATTAAAGTTGCGCAGATATAAATTTCCGGTAGGTTGGGCCGAAAAACTTTGACTGGCCGCTAATCCTGATATACTGGCAGAAGCAGCTACTCCGGGCTGCTTACCTTGTATGTATTCGGTTTTAAAGGTGGTACTACCAAAGCTGCCATCATAAGCTAATTGTAGATTGGCGCCGTAGTAGTCTCTTCTGAAATTATAATTTTCGTTGCTTGGATCAGTAACTCCAATAAAGCCATTTTCTATTGATTTAAAATAAGTATCGGTATTGCTTCTTACCGTTCCTTTATAGATAGAGCCGCCAAAACCGAGGTGAAGTTTCTTGTTGGCCAAGCTATCGAAATCGAAGCTCAGATTGCCGATGATATCTTTGTTAGAATCGTAATCTTTTGCATTTAGACCACTTCCGTTTACTACGGCAAGTTCAGTAGTAATGAAAGGAAGTATTTTTTGTGGCTTATAGAAAATCATCGCTCCCAAATCCCTCTCTCTGGGCATAAGTGTTTGAAAAACCCTAGCTCTTTCCGGGAAATCCCTATAACCCGATGAATATGCTATGGAATATCCAAATGGTCTATTAAACAAACCTGCGGTAAACTTTAATGATTTATGGTCGGGACTGTGGAATTGGATAAAAGCATCCATAATCCTAAAACCGTCCTGTGTGCCGTCCAATTGAAATACAACGGACGAAAATTTATCTACCCTGTCCACTTTCAATCGGCCTCTTCTTATCATGAAACGACTGCTGGAATGTTCACTAAAATCGCCCCCAGACCATGAATAAATGCCGGGCGATTGCGCTACTTGAAACTGGGTTTGTAGATACCCGGTTATTTTAATATCGTGAGGATCGTAAGAAGAAGGGGCATTGTTGTTCTGTGCCAATGCCGCAAAAGGTAAAAGAGTAAATAAATAGATTAAAGAATTTCTCATTAATTTAAAGTAATATCAGCCAAACGTAGTTAGTCTTAATTAATGTTTGAAAATGCTCAATAATTTTGATTTAGCTGTAACAAAATACTTATATTACAAATATATTACGTAGTATATTTTGGATTTATGTGTTTTCGGAACTATTTTTGGCAAAATCTGAAAAAAGATTTCTATGCTAAGAAAATATAAGCTTTTTATTGCCATTGCTTTTTTAGGCATCTTTGCCGCAAAGATGGTAATTTCTGCTGCCCCTATGTTTTTTAAGCACATGGACAATAAATTTGTGGTATCTGTAATTATGCAGTTGGAAAATGAAAACAGCTCGGATGATAATGGAAAATCGAACGTAAAGTTTGTTGACTGTAAATTAATGCTCCACGAACTTAGTTTTGTCCATTTAGATTTAGATTGCGGTGTGTCGAGTAGTTTTATCGAGCATTCGCGGCGCTATGTCGACCCATATCACCCCTCAGTTCCTACACCTCCTCCAAATTTCTCCTAAATTTTTCCTGTTAATACATTCCTTAAATGTATAATGGGAGTAGTGTAATATTTAAAACTTTAGGAAACTATTTAAGTTCTAATTTGAAAAATTACGTCTTAGAGATGTATAAAAGCCTTGTTTGGGTACGTCATTCCAAAATTTAGCAGAGTAAAATTGTTTCATCTGCTAAGAATTTTTAGCTGTTTGCTTATAGCTATATTGGCTTAGTATAACAGACGAACTCAAGCCTTATCTTCTTGGAGTAGGTAAAAACAATGGAACTATATTCAACTTAGAATTAAAGTAGTTTTAGAAATTAATATTAATTCTTATGAAAACTTCAAATTCGGCTTCAGTGGGAAGCGGGATAAATATATATCTGCGAAAAAGGAATTTAAAAGCCGATTTACCAGCAAGTATTGTGGTATTTTTGGTTGCATTGCCTTTATGTTTAGGCATTGCCCTGGCTTCTGGCGCTCCTTTGTTTGCAGGTTTGCTTACGGGCATTATAGGCGGCATAGTAGTAGCCTCCATTAGTGGTTCTCAGTTAAGTGTTAGCGGCCCAGCGGCAGGTTTAACTACTATTGTATTAGCAGCCATTACCAGTTTGGGCAGTTATCAGGCTTTTTTAATGGCGGTAGTTTTGGCAGGTGTTTTTCAGCTTATTTTAGGTCTGATAAAAGCAGGTACTATTGGTAACTACTTTCCTTCGAGTGTAATTGAGGGTATGTTGGCCGGTATCGGTATCTTACTTATCATGAAACAATTGCCGCATGCCCTAGGTGTTGATAGTGATTTTTTTGGTGATGAGAGTTTCTTCCAAAATAATGGAGAAAATACCTTTTCGGCGTTGGGAAATGCGCTGCAACATTTTAGTATTGCAGCTATTGCTATTAGCACTATTTCCATTTTAATTTTGGTGCTATGGCCAAAATTTAAAAAGTTGTCTATTGTACCTGCGCCATTGGTAGTGGTAATATTGGGTATTGTAGGTGCTGTTTTGTTTAGTGGTTCTTCAAATGCGCTAAAAGAAAGCCAAATGGTAAAAATTCCCGAAGTAAATAGCGCTTCGGAGTTTTTCTCTTTGTTTACCATGCCAGATTTTTCTACTATTTTCGATTCGAAGGTATTGGTAGTGGCTTTAACCATTGCCGTAGTTGCTAGTTTAGAAACGCTGTTAAGTTTAGAAGCCGTTGATAAGATTGACCCTTTAAAACGGGTGTCGCCAACAAACCGTGAACTGATAGCCCAAGGTGTAGGTAATATTGCCAGTGGTATGCTCGGCGGATTGCCAATGACGGCCGTAATTGTGCGTAGTTCGGCAAATGTAAATGCTGGCGGACGCACTAAAATATCGGCCATTGCACATGGTTTGCTTTTATTGTTGTCGTTGTTGTTTATTCCTTCGCTAATTAACATGATTCCACTTTCGTGTTTGGCGGCCATTTTATTGGTTACGGGATATAAATTGGCAAGAGTATCGTTATTCAAACACATGTACCACAAAGGCTGGGATCAATTTATTCCGTTTGTAATCACCGTTGTTGGCGTAGTGGGTATAGATTTGTTAAAAGGTGTTGGAATAGGTATGGCAGTATCTATTTTCTACCTGTTGAGGACAAATATGCGCAATCCTTTCTTTTACAGGGTACAAGAAGAGGGCAATAAAAAGAATATACGGATTAAACTGGCGGAAGAGGTATCGTTTCTAAACAAAGCATCGATACAGGTATTGCTGGCAGAAATTCCAAACGAGACCAATGTAATTATCGATGGCTCGAACTCTAGATATATAGATCCCGATGTATTAGAGACGATACATAATTATAGGCATAATGCCTATACAAAAGGGATTATTGTAACTTTAGAAAATATTAAGAAAAGTTACTCAGTTCCAAGAATAAATACCAAAATTGTAGAACAAAATTAAATCATTAAAAAATGTCGTTACGTCAAGATAAAATAACCTACGAAAGTTTATTAGAAGGAAATAAAGAATGGGTTGCAGAAAAATTAAAAACAGATCCCAATTTTTTTGATGAGTTGGCTGCAGGCCAAAATCCACCGATTTTGTGGATTGGTTGTTCGGATAGCCGTGTTCCGGCAAACCAGATTACCAATACTTTACCGGGAGATATTTTTGTACATCGCAATATTGCCAATGTGGTGGTACATACCGATATGAATATGCTAAGTGTACTCGATTATTCGGTAAATGTACTTAAGGTTAAACATATTATTGTGTGTGGCCACTACGGTTGCGGTGGTGTTGCTGCTGCACTCGGTACCAAACAAGTAGGCTTAATTGATAACTGGTTACGCAATATTAAGGATGTTTATCGTACGCATGAGCGTGAAATGTCCACTTTAAAAGATCCTACTCGTAGAGCGGAACGTTTGGTGGAGCTAAATGCGATAGAGGGGGCAAATAATGTGATGAATACTTCTATTGTTCAAAATGCTTGGGCAGGTGGACAGGAATTAGGTGTTCATGCATGGGTTTACAGCTTAAAAACGGGGTTAATTACAGATTTAAAAGTAAGTGCATCGAGTGCTGAAGATGTTTCTCCTGTGTTTAAGATGGATACAAAATAGGTTTTAGATTTAGTGCTTATGAGGGTGCCTGCGTTTGGGTACCCTCTTTTTTTGTTAATAACATCTCTTTTTCTTTTGGGTTACAAATTGTCTGCTACAAACTGTCTGCAATAGTCTTTAATTTGTTGTCTGATTTGTCTAAATTGTTCGTTTATTTCATTTTCCGTTCCTGTCGCCTTTGCTGGGTCGAAGAAATTTTGATGAAATTTTCTTGCCTTTGTTGGAAAAAATGGGCAACGTTCTTTGGCATTATCGCAAACGGTAATTACAAAATCAAAATCGATGTCATGATATTCGTCAACGTTGTTTGAGGTATGGTTTGAAATATCAATACCATCTTCTTTCATTGTTGCAATGGCTTTCGGATTTACTCCATGAGTTTCTACACCTGCACTGTAAACTTTTGCTTTGTTGCCTACAAAATGTCGTAAATAGGCTTCAGCTATTTGACTTCTGCAACTATTCCCTGTGCAAAGCACTAAAATTTTCTTTTTGCCTGTCATACGAATAACCAAATGATGTTAATGATGCAAAATTTCGGGTCAAAGCCGAAAATGAGTTGTAACACAATTACAGATGTTGTGATGATAATGGGTTTCTTATATCCGATGATTTTTTCTTTCATTACTAGCAGCAACCAGAATTTGGTGAGCAGTGCAAAGTTTTAGCAATCTGTAATTCAGATAATTTTATTTTTTGCCTTTCTTGCGGCATTCCACACTTATCGTTTGCTAAACAAGCAGTTGTTTTGTTTTGTAGGATAAAATATTTCCCATCAAAAGCCAAGCTATACTTCCCGATGGTGTCGCTTTGGTATTCTACTTCAATTTCGACATCTTCAATGTTTAATTGCTTTTCTGAAAGCTCAATAATGTTTAGCAATTTCGTTGGCTTTAATCGATGTTCAAAATCGTTGGCATTCCAAAGTTGAAAGTTTACTGTTTTTTCATCTCTAATTGTTCCACCGCAATCAATAAAATGTTTTGTTATCATTCCAACTTCGGTAATGTGAAAATGTTCGGGAATAAAGGTTCCGTTTTCTAATTTAAATACCACGTTATCTAATGTTGGCAAAAGCGCTTTTACTTGTGATAGTTTCATGCTTGTTGGTTTTTAGTTTAGCAACAATTATCTTTTTTGTTTTTGAGTAGCGTTGTAATACTGGTGAAATAACTTTGCAATTTTTCAATAGCTTTTTCGTCAATGCAGTAGCAAATAGCATTACCTTCAATGTTTCCTTTTATCAGCCCTGCGTTTTTGAGTTCTTTCAAGTGTTGTGAAATCGTCGGCTGTGCCAACGGCAATTCATTTACAATATCACCGCAAATACAGGTGTCTACCTTCATTAAGTATTCAATAATTGCTACCCTTGCAGGATGTCCAAATGCTTTGGTAAGTGTTGCAATAGCATTTTGTTGGTTGGAAAAATGGTCTGTTTTAGTTGCTCCCATTTAAAAATTATATTTATATATTGCAATATTACGATTATAATTTAAAAAGAACAAATCTAACCAAAAGAAATTGTATTGTTGTTGGAGAAATTGTAATCGGAATTTTTAAAAATGAACAGGGATTTATTAGCGCTTGGTTGGAATTTCTTGGCTAAAACCTTCTTGCCTGTAAATAAAAAGCGGGCTTATCTAAGCCCGCTTTTTCATACTAATCTTCTGCTAAGAATGGATACCTGTAATCCTTTGGAGGGTCAAAGGTTTCCTTAATGGTACGTGGAGAAACCCAACGCAATAAGTTAATCATTGAGCCTGCCTTATCGTTAGTGCCGCTTCCTCTGGCACCGCCAAAAGGTTGTTGCCCCACTACTGCTCCGGTACACTTATCATTAATATAAAAGTTTCCGGCTGCATTGCGCAAACGATGTGTGGCTTTTTCAATGGCATAACGGTCTTGGCCAATTATGGCACCCGTTAATGCATAAATTGATGTGCTGTCGATAATGTCTAAAGTTTTATCGAAATCTTCGTCGTTGTAAACATATACCGTTAATACCGGGCCAAAAAGCTCTTCGCACATGGTGGTGTATTTCGGGTCGTCTACTACTAAAACAGTTGGCTCAATAAAGTAGCCTTTACTCTTATCATAATTTCCGCCCGCTATTATTTCTACGCCTTTGGCAGTTTTGGCTTCATCAATATATTTGGCCAATTTATCAAACGATTTTTCGTCGATAACCGCGTTGATGAAATTGCTGAAATCTTCTGTTGGGCCAATTTTTAAGGTAGCCAAATCTCTTACAAGCAATTCTTTAATAGCCGGCCATTTGCTTTTGGCAATGTAAACCCTCGACGCAGCCGAACATTTTTGTCCCTGATATTCGAAAGCTCCCCTTAAAATAGCGGTACTTGATACTTCGGCATCGGCCGAACCATGCACTAAGATAAAATCTTTTCCTCCAGTTTCTCCAACAATACGAGGATAGGTTTTGTATTTGTGGATGTTGTTGCCGATGGTTTTCCATATATCCTGAAAAACACCCGTAGAACCTGTAAAATGGATGCCGGCAAAATCTGGATGGGCAAAAATAACATCTCCGGCATCTGGGCCAGAAGCATAAACCAAATTGATAACGCCTGCAGGTAATCCCGCTTCCCTAAATACTTCCATAATTACATTTGCAGCATAAATTTGGGTGTTAGCAGGTTTCCATACCACTACGTTACCCATCATGGCTACGCATGAAGGTAGGTTTCCGGCAATTGCTGTAAAGTTGAAAGGTGTTAAAGCAAATACAAAGCCTTCTAACGGACGTTGTTCAACCCTATTCCAACTGCCACGGGGAGATACAGGTGGCTGTTGCTTGTAGATTTCGGCCATATAACTCACGTTAAAACGTAGAAAGTCGATAAGCTCGCAAGCCGAATCTATCTCTGCCTGAAAAGCATTTTTGCTCTGGCCAAGCATAGTAGCCGCATTAATTTTATATCGGTAAGGTCCGGCAAGTAAATCCGCAGCTTTTAAAAAGATAGCAGCCCTTTGTTCCCAAGCTAAATTTTCCCAATCAGCTTTTGCAGCCAGTGCGGCATCGATAGCTTGTTGTATATGTGCTTTGGTGCCTTTGCTATATGTAGCTATCACATGTTGATGGTCGTGTGGAGGGGTAATTTTGCCTTTTTCATCAGTAAAAACCTCCTTATCCCCAATATACATCGGAATATCAATTACTTTAGATCTCCCTTCGGCTAATACCGCTTTTAGCAGTTCTCTTTCCTTGCTTCCCGATGAATATTCTAAAATAGGCTCATTAACCGGAACAGGAACATTAAAAAATCCTTTAAGCATATATAAGTGTAGTTATAGATAGCAAATATAAGGCTTTAATTTTGATAGCCTGCCATTGGATGAGTAACGATTTGTGGCTTTTATTAATCAAAAAAACGTAAATACTGGAATCTGGGTATTTCAAACGTTTGATTGATAACCTACTTTTGCAGCAGCTAATGAAGATTTTTTTTGTTATGTCTGCTTTTGTAACACTTTATTGACTAATTGGCTGCAATCATCGCAGCAAAAAGCATTTAAGAATGCAAGTCTATCTAGTAGAAAGACGGTATTAACGTAAAATATCTTTTATTATTGTAAATGTTGTTATATTTGTTTCACTCCTTTTGGGAGTAGCGATTCTTTAATTAGATTAGTCATGAAAAAAATTCTACTCAAGGCATTACCTATGCTATTTGTTGGTTTGTTGCTTGTTGTACAATCAATGTATGCGCAAACGAATTATTATGTCAACGCAAGTGCGGTTGATGATAGTGGGGACGGAACTGTGGGTAACCCCAAGAAAACTATCCAGGCGGCTATTGATTTAGCCAATACGGGAGACATTATAAATATAGCCGATGGAATTTACTCGCCATCTGGGGCTGTTTCGGGGCAGTTTATAAATATCATAAAAGCTTTGACCATTAAGGGAGCTTCTAAAGCTGGAACAATAATTGACGGTGGGACTGCTAATTATGTTACTGATAGCAACATTGGTTTTAGGATAGCAGCAAATAATGTGACACTGCAAGATTTAACTATTACCAGCTTTGAAAAAGGGATATCAGTAGGTACATCTATTTCTGATCTTAATATTAATAACATAGTGTCTACTGCTAATTATAGATATGGTTTCTATACCAATCAGACGGTAAGCAATGTGTCAATTACTAATTCCGAATTTACTTATAATGGCAACAAAGGAGGTATAAAAGTAGGATCTTCTGCTCGTGGTATTATGTTTCAAAGTTCTGAGGCAGATTATGTAAATATTATAGTAGATCAAAATATTGCTTCCAATAACCAGTTGGTTGGTATTGATTTTGCAGAATCTAATTACACTAATGGTATTACTCTTACGCAAAATACTGTTCATGGAAATGGAGATTCTGGTATTGGCCTGTGGCTGGGAAAAAACAATCTCTCGTCTGGGGCTGTGTTGGTGGCACAAAATAATATTGTGCTAGATGGAGATTCGCGTTTTGGGATAGAAATAAAAAATGTATTGGCTTCTGGGGCTAGTTCTGGGACTGGTTCGGTTGTTGTCGACAATAACACCATTACACAGACCGGAACTCAAGATAACACCAGAGATTTTGCGGCTATTGCGGTTTTACGTAGAAAATCAGGTTATACTGATATAAATGATCAGCCTTTTGGTGTCTATCTGTCTAATAACGTAATAACAGATATTACAGCCGATGAAGGCGATGGTTATGGAATAGTTTTAGGTGGTACAGGCCACACCGTAGTTGGCAATACAATATCTGGTACAGAAATAGCCCTTCAATTACAAAAAGGAAATATAGGTCATGATGGCAATACAGATAGCCCAAGCACTACAAACGATCCAAATACATTCTATTTTGATAGGGATAATTCTGCCGATGCATGTGCCTATATAGGAGCCAATAATCTGAGTGGCAATGTAACGGACTTTAGATTTGTTACAGGAGCAGCGGTTTCTAGTGCAGCCCCTCCGGAGCTAGTGGCAAAAAATAATAATACGCTAATCCAGTTCTGCTCTATACAAAAAGCTATTGATGCACCAAGTACTGTAAATGGTAACACTATTGAAGTATATGCTGGTACTCATGCCGAAAAACTGACCGTTAACAAGCAGCTTACGTTGTTGGGGCCTAATGCGGGTACGGCAGGTACAGACACTAGAGTGGCCGAAGCCAAAATTATACCGCCAACAACAGATATTGGCGCTTCGGCAGGAGTGATGGTAACTTTTGGAGCAGGTTCAGCAGGTAGTGTGTTTGATGGTTTTGAAGTAAATGGCGATAATCCTGCATTAACTTCGGGTACAACCTCGGGAGGAATGGACGTGGATGCTTCTTATGGTATTGGTGTAGAGGATGTAGGGAATGTTACCATTAAAAATAATATTGTACAAAATTTTGGAGGGTCGGCAGCTACTCCGCAAGCTCTTGCCATATATGTGGCGCCATCTAACAATGCAGTATATTCTGGTGTTGTAATTGAAAAAAATTATGTAAAAAATGTTTATCAAAGTGCAGCATCGGCGGCTTTGGTAGGTATTTATGTTTATAGTAATGCCTATTCGCAAATTAAGGACAATAAAATCGAAAATGTAAGAACAGGAGTTCAGTTCGATAATCCTAATCAGGCAAATCCAGATGCGGCTACCTTTGAGGCGGCCATAGAAAACAATGATATTACTGCCTCTAGAGGTATATACTACAATTTGGCTTACAATACGGCTTCGCCTTGGTATGTGCGCAATAATACCATTCGTTCCGCTCCATTGGTAGCGCCTTCTACTACTTTTATCGGTATAAGAGTAGAATCGATTCAAGGAACTTACAGCGGTTATATTACCGATAATAACATAGATGGCCAATATGCTGCCAGATATGCAGAGGATAATACCTTTGTAGGGACGGGAATTTGGTTTAATAACAAGGTTAATACTACAGGAACATTGTTGTTTAAAGATAATGATATTGCCAATGTGACCGATGGTATTGTGTATAATGCAACGCATTCGGTAGTCAGTGGTGTAAATGTAAAAAATGAGTTAACTGCCAAGGTGCGTTTTGTGGGAGGTAACATATATAATGTTGCAGAAAACTATGTTCATTATATTATTCCGGGAGGAACAAACCCATTGCCAGATTTTGCAGATATTAATCTGCCAAGCACCAAATTAGATGGCAAAACAGGTGAAGAATGGAACACCGAATTGGGCGATTTGTCAACCATTTACGCCAAAATTATCGATAAGGATGATGATTCTAATTTCGGAAAGGTAAACTTATTATTTAACGTAAAGAACCTTACTCAAGGTACGGCTTTTGCTACCATACAGGACGCTATTGATGACGATTTAACCGTAGATGCCGATATCATTGATGTAAAAGAAGGTACTCAAACTTTAACTACTGCTGTTAAAATTAACAAGCAAATCACTTTGCAAGGCAATAATAATGTACTATCTGCTAAACCTATTATTACGGGCGTAGGTAATGTAACAAATAAAGCGTTGATAGAGATTGATGCGCCAAATGTTACCATTAAAAACTTTGAGTTTCAAATAGCACAAGCCGGTAATGCATTAATTGGTATTACAACGTTAACTACAGATAATTTTAACAATTTAACCATAGCCGATAATACTTTTAAAGGGATGGCTGCTTATTCTGCAGGTTCTGTTTGGACAAGCTATGCAATGAAGTTGGGAAGAGGATTTACAGGTGTAAATAATTTGGTAAATGTTGTGCGCAATATTATTACTTATGCAAATCCAGCAACGCCAGAACTTTTTGGAAGAGGTATTTATGCTTTTAATGTGTATGGCAAAATTGGTGGTGCTGCCGTTGATGGAAATGTAATAAATGGCGTGTACGCTTTACAAGCCGGAGAGATAGGTGGAGGTACAGGTAATGATTTTGAGTTTTCATACAACCAAGTTCCTTTGGGTGTGCTCGGAGTAGTTGGAGCAGAAGCAGGTAACCATAAAATAAACAACAATGCCATAGGTAGTGGTATTGCCAATTTTGCACAGGCCCAAAATATTGTCCGTTTAGTAGAAATAAGAGGAAGTAGAACGGCTAACGCAAATATAGAAGTGGCAGGTAATACACTAACTAACTATGCAGGAATTGGATTGTTTTTGCAAAGATCAAATAACCTTACGGTAAAGGACAATACTTTTACACCATATCAAGATGCAGGTAATACTTCGTTTTACTCGCTGGTTTTCTCTAGCAAAGAAGGTACATCGGGAACGCAATCGGCCGTAACATCTCAAAACCTTGCCATCACAGGCAATACGTTTGATGGAAACGGATCGGGCGCAGGTGGTGCTGGTATAGCCTTTTTCAATCATAATGCTTCTGCTGCCGTAAAACCATTAACAAATGTCAAAGTGGGAGGAACGGCTAGCGATAAAAATACGTTTGATGCTAATTTAGCCAACTATGTGCTTTTAGACGAAACGGCTTCTGGTACTACGGAGAATCCCCTTTTTACAACTTTGTACGATGTTGCACAAACCGGAACAGCTGTAACCAATATATTGCCTTTTAATGCTGATATAGATGCGGCATATAATACTTTTGGTACTGTAAACTCAGAAACTTCGGTAGATTTTGCTGATTTGGTGGCAGCTAAAGCAAAAATTTATGATGGTGTTGATAATTCAGCTTTAGGATATGTAAATATCCAACCACAAAAAGCATTTGTAAATACTGTGGCCGATTTTGCTAATGCAATAATTGTTGTCCCAGATGATTACACGCTGATACTAAAAAATGATGCTGCTGTATATGAAAATTTAGGAAATGCTACCTTGACTAAAGCTCATACATTTACCATAGACCAATACGTCTCTGGAGAAATTAAATTTAACAACTTTACGGTAGATGGGGTGGGCAAAGAAATCACTTTCAACAATCCGGTTAATGTATTTGGTGATTTCACGTTAACCGCTGGAAAAATTAATGCTAATATCCAAATAGATGCGGAAACATTTAGTTTTAACTCATCTGATCCTTCCGCAGACTATATTAACGGGAAAATTATTGTTAATAATTTTAATGGGGGGTCTATTACACTCCCTGTCGGAAAAGGAACAAAATCGAGTTTGGTTGCTTTGGAAAGATGGGGTGGCGATGTAGCATCTGTTTTCGAAATAGAATATTTTCCAACTGCCTATGCCAACACTACCAGTTTCGATCCGGAGGATATAGGTGCTATTTATGATAAAGAATATTGGTCTATAGATAGAATAAGTGGTAATACTGAAGTTAGGGTAGGACTTACCACACTTGATTTTTCTTCATCAGGTTTTACCAGCCTTGCCGTTGGCGATGCTATGGTGGTAAGGTTTGATGAAAACAGCTCCTCTTGGTTAAGTGTAGGAAATACCCAAAGCAGTGTAAATGGCAATAATGGATATATTAAGTCCTATACCACTGCGGATTTTGGTATTTTTACATTTGCAAAATCGCCTTCGACGGTTTTGCCAATTACTCTTTTAGATTTTACCGCCAATGCCACCACAGGTGGAGCTTTGGTAAAATGGAGTACGGCCAAAGAAGAGAGCAATGCCAAGTTTGAAGTTGAGAAAAGCCTTGATGGCAAGAACTTCTTTGTGATTGTTAGTAGAAAAGGACAAGGTAATTCATCAACTGTTTCTAATTACGAATTTTTAGATGTGAGCTTTAAACAATCTGCCTACTATCGTTTGGTACAGGTAGATGCAGGAGGTAAAAGAACTGCTTACACAGATTTAACCAAGTTTGTAAAAGGATTGGATAACAGTCTTTCTGTAATAGCTTACCCTAATCCGGTAACTGCTAAATTATATGTAACCGTAGGTTCTGCAAATAAAGAGAACGTTAAACTTTTATTGACAGACTTAACAGGTAAAACCTTGAAAGTTAAAAATGCAGATAGTACACAGCCGATAGAATTGGATGTAGCTGGAATTGCTGCCGGGTCTTATATCCTTCAAGTAGTTAAGGATAGTGGAAATGTGTCTAAGAAAATCTTAAAGCTGTAACAGTTTTTACAAATTATAATTCCTAAAGAGGGAAAGCGATAGCTTTCCCTCTTTTTTTGTTAAAAATTTTTAAATTATTAACGGTGTTAATATATTTGTTGTGTCATGGAAGAAGCAGTAGTAAAAAATAAACGCTTAGAGCGTACAGAACGTAAGGAAGAAGTGAGGAAAAGGATACTAGAAGTAGCCAAAGATTTATTCCTAAAACATGGTTACGATTCTGTTTCTATTCGGAAAATTGCAGATAAGATAGCTATAAGTCCAACTACCATTTATCTGTACTACAAAGATAAAGGTGACGTAATCTATGCCCTGCACCAAGAAGGTTTTAAATCTTTGGCTATACAGTTTGAGGTACTCAGAAGCGTAGAAGAACCTTTTGAAAGGTTAAAAGCAATGGGTAAGAGTTATATTAAATTCGCGTTAGAAAATCCTGATTTCTATGAGCTTATGTTTATTATGAAAGGGCCTATTGAATTTGTTGAAAGGAATTGTGCCAGCGAATGGGAAGAGGGAAAAGCCGCCTTTGAAGCATTGTTGAATACCGTGGCCGACTGCCAGCATAAAGGATATCTTGGAGCGATAGCACAACACGCCATGGCATTATACATTTGGTCTACCATACACGGAATTTGTAGTTTAAAATTGCAAGGACATTTAGATCATGTAGTAAAGACACATTTGCCCGAAGAAAAAAATGCTTTTGCTATGGAAGAAGCCTTTGAAACCTTAACAGCCATATTAAAAGGTATAAAGTAATGATGTTAACACTGTTAATATATAGGGATAAATTTTTAATTGTTTTGCTTGCAATACTGTTTTGCCTGCCAACAGCCAATGCACAGCAAGTGTTGCAAACTTATATAAACACTGCCTTTAAGAACAATATTGTTTTGCAGCAAAAAAATGTGTCGTTAGAAAAGGCGCAGTATGCCCTAAAATCGGCAAAAGGGTTGTTCTTGCCAACCGTTGCATTGCAAGGTGCTTATCAAACGGCAGATGGTGGCCGTAATATTCCGTTGCCATTGGGCGATTTAATGAACCCCGTTTACAACACGCTGAACCAGATAACCGGTACCAATAATTTTCCAATGCTCCAAAATGAGAGCATTAACTTTTTGCCCAAAAACTTTCACGATGCCAAATTGCGAACCACAGTTCCGATTATAAATACAGATATTATTTACAATAAACGTATTGCACAGCAGCAATTGGTACTAAAGGAATATGAAATGCAGATATATCAGCGTGATTTGGTAAAGGAAATTAAAACTGCGTATTATAATTATTTAAGTGCGCTGGCTGCGGTAGATATTTATAAATCTGGCTTGCAATTGGCAAAAGAGGGACTTAGGGTTAATGAGAAATTACTGGAAAATGGGAAAGGTTTACCCGCGTATCTACTGCGGTCGCAAAGCGAGGTAGAAAGTGCAAATGCTACCTTGTTAGATGCCGAACAAAAAATAACTAATGCCCGTTTGTACTTTAATTTTTTGTTGAACAGAGATGCGGATGATACAATTATAGTAGAAGCTAATGACAAAGAGGAATTGGCAAAGGTAGAAGGCTTGTTGGCAGGCTTAAATATTTCTGGCCAAAGGGAAGAACTAAAAGCCTTGAGCCAAGTAGAGGGCATCAGCAGGAATGTGCAAAAGATGAACAGTCAGTTTGCTGTGCCAAAATTGGGCGCATTTTTAGATGTGGGAAACCAATCTGAGGGCTTTCATTTTAACTCGAATACCAGATATTATCTATTGGGCTTGCAATTGGAAATCCCGATTTTTTCTGGCAACAGAAACAGCAACAAACAAAAAGAAAGCGCATTGGATTTGAAAAATGTGGGGTTGAACTCGAACTTGGTTGCTCAACAGCTTAATTTGTCGGCAAAAACTTCGCAAAATAACTTGCGTTCTGCCTATCAAACCTATCAATCGTCGCAAAAACAATTAGAAGCGGCTTCTACCTATTTGAGGTTGATAGAAAGAGGGTATTTGGCAGGGGCAAATTCCTTTGTAGAAACCATTGACGCTCGAAATCAATATACATCGACCAAAATTTTAGTAAACATTAACTTTTATAAGGTGCTTATCGCTATGGCTAATTTGGAGAGAGAAACCGCATCTTATGCAATTCAATAGATTATGAAAGTAAATATTGTACCTATTGCCCTATTATGTGCTACAGTTTCTTTACTACTTGCCTGTGAAGGTGCTGGTAAACGAGAAAAAGCCATTATCCAACAAGATACTATTCCTGTGAAGGTAATTTCGTTGGTGGAAGAAGATACAGATTCGAAAATTATTACCTCCGGCTATTTCACTACTAACGATGAAACTATACTCTCTTTTAAAAACGGTGGCGTAATTAATCGAATTTATGTGAAAGAGGGCGATAAAATTACCAAAGGTCAGTTGTTGGCAACGGTAAACTCAACTGAAATAGGTTCGCAGGTAGAGCAGGTGCAACTTTCGTTACAAAAGGCACAACGAGATTACGACCGAGCCAGTAAACTTTTTAAGGATAGCGTAGCTACTTTAGAGCAATTGCAAAATGCAAAAACGGCTTTAGATGTTGCCAAACAGCAAATGCAGTCGGCGAAGTTTAATGAGGGATACACCGCTATACGAGCTACCAAAAATGGATATGTGCTTAAAAAATTAGCTAACGATGGGCAGATTGTTGGGCCGGGTACACCTGTTTTGCAAATTAACGGGGCGGGCGAAGGTAATTGGATTTTAAAGGTTGGCTTAAGCGATAAACAGTGGTCGGCATTAAAGGTCGGCGATAGGGCTACTATTACATCAGAGGCTTTGCCCGAGCAGGTTTTACGGGCTAAAGTGAGCAGAAAGGCAGAAAGCATTGACCCGCAAAGCGGAACTTTTGGCGTGGAGTTAGCTTTGGAAAGCCGTGAGGTTAAAGGATTGGCGGCAGGGCTGTTTGGCAAGGCAAGTATTTTTCCATCGAAAAAGCAAAATGCTTATACCATTCCGTATGATGCGTTGTTAGATGGAGGAGAAAACGAAGGCTATGTTTTTGTAACCAACGATAACCAGACCGCCAAAAAAGTAAAGGTACAATTAGGAGCAGTGCAGAAAGATAAAATATCCGTTGTTGGTGGGTTGGATAGTGCAGGGACTGTTATTGTTTCGGGCAGTGCTTACCTTGCCGATGGCTCAAGGATTAAAGTGGTAAAGTGATGAAGAAGCGTCATTCCCGCATAGACGGGAATCTTAAAGCAATAAAAAGGAATGTTTTCGCATTAGGATGCCCAATTTAATTGAGCATGACGATGTAGGAAAGTTAGTGAAGAAGATGATTTAGGAGAGGGTTTTATGAAATATGTTGCACAGGCTTTTGTTAAATAAACCTGATGGTAGCGGAAATACTTTTTGTTGCAATAAGAGAACCTAAACTTCGTAAGTTTTAAAATTATTCGAACCAATTCGAGATGAAGATATCAGATTATGCAGTTAAAAACTACCAGTTTACCTTAATTATGGTATTAATGGTGATGGCTTTGGGCATTACTACCATTTTTAATATGCCGAGAGCAGAAGACCCGGATATGAACCCACCTAACTTTCCGGTGATTGCGGTTTATCCCGGAGCTAGCCCCAAGGATATGGAGGAACTGGTGGTTAAACCTCTGGAAAAGCGTATTTATGGGCTGGATAATATTAAGACCATTAAAACCAGTATTAGGGATGGGCTGATGGTAATGGTGGTGGAATATAAATACGGCGTAAATGTTGATGATAAATATCAGGAACTGGTAAGGGAAATTAACAGTGAACGACCTAGCTTGCCGCAGGAAATTTACGCACTGGATGTGCAAAAAGTATCACCTTCGGACGTAAATATTTTGCAAGTGGCGCTGGTTTCTGAAAACGCATCGAGAGATAAGCTCAAAAGTGCAGCAGAAGAATTGCAAAACCGATTGGAAAAAATCCCGTCCCTAAAAAATGTGGAAGTAGTTGGCCTGCCAGACCAATTGGTAAAAGTAGATTTAGATTTGGAGAAACTGGCGCTGTTGCGCATTCCGGTTACGCAAATTGGCAATGCCATACAAAGCGAGGTGGCCAATATACCGGGCGGTAGCATTGATGTAGGGACTAAATCCTTTAATATTAAAACCAGTGGTAATTACCAAAGTTTGGACGAGATTAGCAATACCATTGTTGCCAGCGCTTCGGGCAAAAATACTACACTTAAAGATGTGGCGAATGTTTATTTCGATTATTCGCAGGAGAAACATATTACTCGCCTAAACGGATTTAGGACGGTATTTGTGGTAGCGGCGCAAAAAGTAGGCGAAAATATTACCCAAACGCAAGAATCCTATTTGCCAGTTTTAAATGAATTTAAACAAACCTTGCCTAGCAATATTGACCAACAGGTGATGTTTGACCAAGCTGATAACGTAAATAAGCGTTTGGGCGGTTTGGGGATGGATTTCGGCATTGCGATTTGTCTAGTGCTCATTACTTTGTTGCCTTTGGGCACAAGGGCATCTTTGGTAGTAATGGTTTCCATTCCATTGTCGTTGGCAATTGGAATCATCTTCATTAATCTGCTTGGCTTTAGTTTAAACCAGTTAAGCATTGTGGGCTTGGTGGTTTCTTTGGGTTTATTGGTTGATGACAGTATTGTTGTTGTAGAAAACATTGAGCGTTGGATGCGTGATGGTCATAATCGCCTAAAGGCAACGTTGATGGCTACCAAGCAGATTGGTTTGGCGGTAATGGGCTGTACGGCTACCTTGGTTATCGCTTTTATGCCGTTAATGTTTATGCCCGAAGCATCGGGAGAATTCATTAGAAGTTTGCCCGTGGCGGTAATCTGTTCTATCATTGCTTCAATGTTGGTGGCGTTAACGGTAGTGCCGTTTTTGTCCAGCAAGTTGTTAAAACCGCATAGCGAGGAGGGTGGAAACATTTTCCTGAGAACGTTGCAGAAAATTATTCATGGCTCTTATGCCAAACTGTTGGACAAGGCATTGCATAAACCTTACCTTACTATCCTTATCGGGATAGCTGTTTTTGTGGGTTCTTTGGCACTTATCCCAGTGATTGGCTTTAGTTTGTTTCCATCTTCCGAAAAACCACAGTTTTTGGTTACGGTTTCTACGCCTTTGCAATCTAATTTAAAATATACCGATTCCATTACCAAACAGATAGAAAAGGAACTGGCGGATATTCCAGAGGTAAAATATTTTGCTTCGAATGTGGGCAAGGGGAATCCGCGTATTTACTATAATCTGTTGCAAACCAACGAGCGTAGTGATTTTTCCGAGATTTTTGTGCTATTGCATCCTGATGTTAGGGCAGATAAGAAAACGACTTTGATAGAAAGATTAAGGGCAAAATGGTCGCCATATTTAGGCGCAAAGATAGAAGTAAAGGATTTTGAACAAGGGCAGCCGATTATTTCTCCGGTGGAGGTACGCGTTTTTGGCGAAAATTTAGATACGTTGCGCCAGTTGGCCGGCAAGGTAGAAAATCTGTTGTTAAAAACCGAAGGCACTATTTATGTGAACAACCCTTTGAAAAATCTCAAATCGGACATTAAGGTTGAAATTAACAAAGAAAAAGCATTGGCTTTGGGCGTGCCGATGATTAATATAGACCGTACCGTGAGGATGGCTATTGCAGGTTTTGAGGTGGGCAAGTTTCTTAATCCAAAATCAAGCGGCGATGATTATAATATCCTGTTGACCACCAAGTATTCCTCAAATCCAGATTTAAGTGTTTTTGATAATCTTTATGTGAACAACGTGCAGGGAACAGCTATCCCTTTGGCACAAGTAGCCAAATTAAAACTCGAAACTTCTGCGTTGAGCATTAATCACTATAATAAAGTGCGCACCATTTCTGTAAATTCTTTTGTGCAGAAAGGTTATTTAAACGATAAGGTAATTAAGGATGTAGAGGCACAGATGAAACAGATGAAATTGCCGGTAGGTTACAGTTTTGAGATGGGCGGCGAGGTAGAAAGCCGTAACCAATCGTTCGGTGGCTTTGGCAGTATTATTTTGGTAACGCTGTTTATGTTTATTGCGGTACTAGTGCTGGAATTTAAAACTTTCAAAAGTACCTTGATTGTGCTTTCGGTAATTCCGTTGGGTATTGTTGGTGCAGTGCTGGCTTTGTTGGTTACAGGAAATTCATTGTCGTTTGTAGCAACCATCGGTATTGTAGCGTTGGCAGGCATAGAGGTTAAAAACACCATCCTTTTGGTCGATTTTACCAATCATTTGCGAGCCGAAGGTAAAGGATTAGATGAAGCTATTGAAGAGGCCGGAGAAGTAAGATTTTTGCCTATTATCTTAACTACTTTTACGGCTATTGGTGGTTTATTGCCCATTGCTCTGTCCAGCAATCCGTTGATTTCGCCTTTGGCAATTGTAATGATTGGTGGGTTAATCAGTTCTACTTTATTATCTAGAATTATTACGCCTGTAGTTTATAAATTGATGCCGCCGAAGGTTGAGGTTGGTAAGGGATAGGTTTTGAATTGTTGGCAATTTGGGTTGATGTTATAGGCTGTGGTTTCTTGTCGTCCATTTCTTGTTGATAAAATCAAACAAAAAATAAGCACTCAGAAAGATTATACTGTTTTTGTTAATGCTGTGGGTGTTAGCCCAAATTGTTTTTTGAAAGCAAAAGAGAAATGCGATAAGTTTTCAAAGCCTGTTTCTAAATACACTTCAACGGGTTTTCTGTTTTTCTCTGTCAGCTGGTAATGGGCAAGTTCTAAGCGTTTTTGTGTCAGCCAACGCTGTGGTGTTTGGTTGTAAAGTTTGTGAAAATCTCGTTTGAAAGTTGTTAAACTTCGTCCTGTCAAATAGCCAAATTTTTCCAATGGCATATTGAACATAAAATTCTTTTCCATAAAACTTGACAAGTCAATTTTATGTGGTTCTTCAAAGTTGGCTAAAATGTTGTCAATGCTTTTGTCAATCGTTCGTAATATGCTAATTGCTTCTGTTATTTTTAGTGAAGCAATGTTTTCGGGAAATTTCTCCTGCACATCAAAATAGGGTATGAGCGAAGCAAGGCAACTTTCCAATAATGGATGCTTGCTGAAACTTTGGATTTTTTGCGGTGCCGAAACTTTTGGTTTTACATTTAAGTTGGCGTAAAATTCTCGCAATCGTTCAATAGACAAATGCATCGCCACACTTTTGTGTGGTAGTCCATCCTTTGGATAATTGAGAATAGTAGTTAACTGATTTCTTAGAATAAGAAAAATATCGCCTGCTTTAAACAAATAATTTCTGTCAGCTTGAATAATTTTTGTTTCGCCAGAAATGAACCACACAAGCATATGGTCGTTAAATGCAACTTCTGTCTTAAATAATTTACCATTGTATGAAGAAAGTTTAATATCTGGTGTTATGTATTTAACCTTATACTCGTCCATAATGCTTGTGTGATTGCAAATTTACAAATATCCATCAACGTTGAATGTTATGCCTGTCAATTCTTCGCTTAGTTTCCATAATCGTTTTGCATTGGCCTCATCTAAAGAATATAGTTGAACACCACCAAATGCTGTTAATTCGGTATTTAAAGCCGCAATGTCTGTATGTTCACAATATATGCCTCCAATATTGTTTAATTGTGGGCTTGTGGCACACCAAACTGTTGTAGAAGCACCTTGCGGAATTGTTTTTAGCGAAGCGGCAACTTCGGGCAAAAGATTACCTTCTGCATCTGAAAAACCCATTTTATGAAATAATTCAACAGAGGCTTCTCTTGCTAATTCAGTTCCGCCAACTGAACCGGGACACAATGAATAGACACGAACGCCAAATGCTTTTGCACGGTTGTCCAATTCAAGCGAAAACAAATTGACAGCGGTTTTTGATTGTCCGTAACCCTGCAAGGTTTCGTATTCCCGATGTTCAAAATTCGGGTCGTCAAAATTGAAAGCTGCAAATTTGTGCCCGCCTGACGATACGTTAATTATTCTTGCCCCATTCGCTTTCTTTAGTGCGTTCCAAAGTCTTGCCGTGAGTTGAAATTGTGCTAGATAATTGGTTGCCAATTGCGATTCAATTCCACGATTGTCCCTGCGGAGCGGAACCCACATAATTCCCGCATTGTTGATGAGTAAATGTAATGGTCTTTCAGAAGCCAGAAACTTTTCAGCAAAAGCGTCTATAGAATTTGGATTAGCTAAGTCCATGTCTTCAATTTCTACATTCGCAATTCCTTGCAAATTGGTTTTTGCTTTTTCAATGTCTCTTGCAGGAACGATTACGGTTGCGCCTGCATTTGCAAGTGTTTTCACAGTTTCTAATCCAATACCACTATTTCCACCAGTTACGATTGCAATTTTGCCTGTAAGGTCAATTCCTTTAATTACTTCTGTTGAAGTTGATTTTGCGTTGAAGCCCGAACCTATCGGTTTTTGTAATGCCCCGTTGTAATTTGTTGTTCCCATTTTTAATTATCTTGTTGAGACAAAAGTAGAAAGCATTTTGTTGGGAAACTTTGTTTAAACGTCCCAATTTGCTGTGTTCAAAAGGTCGGCTATATTGGCGGTGCTGTCCGTTACACTTGTCACCAACGGTTCGGGGTTTGGCGACAGTGGCGGTATTACAGCACTACCGTTGATACGAAGCACACAGTTCAAAATTAGCACAATTTTCATACGAAGCACTTCACCCGCCATTACGCCAAACCACTGTTAGTGGCTGTGGCTTTCTGTCGTCCGTTGTTTGCCGTGTGTCTGCCGAAAAAATAAAAAGGAAGGGAAGGAAAAATTTTTGTCTTTGTCTGTCGGGAAAGGGCAAGCTCTTTTGCAAACTTTGGTCGGTGCTTTGGTTGTAGCGGTTTGCAAATGTGCTTGTCCCTGTGCGATTGCTTATTTATTTGATATTTCTGTCGGGGCGTAACCAAACTGTTTTTTGAAAGCAAAAGAGAAATGCGATAAATCTTCAAAGCCCAATTCCAAATAAATGTCTGACGGCTTTTTGTTCTTTTTCTCAATAAGAAAATGTGCTTCCTTTAATCTTTTTTGTATCAACCAACGATTAGGAGCTTCATTAAATATTTCTTTGAAATCTCGTTTGAAAGCGGACAAGCTACGTCCTGTTAAGAAGGCAAGGCGTTCAAGGCTTACATTAAATTTGTAATTACGGTTTATAAACTCCGCCAAATTGATTTTTTCGGGTTTGCCAAAGTCAAATAAAACGTCTGATAATTCGGGTTGCAGTTTTAGTAAAATGAGTAATAATTCTTCTCTTTTCAAGTCTGCAAAAGTTTCTTCAATCTTCCCTGTGCGGTTGTAATATGGCATTAGCGAACGAATGAAATTTGGTATCAGTTCGTTTTCTTTTAACCTCAAAAAAACGTCCGTTGATGTAGATTTTTCAGTTGCTATTTTGTGCATAGCCTGAAACTTTTTTAAAAACACTTCATCAAAAATGATAATTACTTTTTCAAACTCGTTTCCTGCTTTTTCCTTATTATATCTTGCTAAATGATTTTTGCGAACCAAACAACATTCGCCCGACTTTAAAACGTGGTGTTTGTGTCCGTCAAAACCGTTCATTGTCCCTTTTGCCAAATACAAAAAGAAGTGTTCCGCAATAAATTGTTCGGGCGAAATTAAAGGCCCGATATAACAGGATTTTATTTCAGTTGCTCGCATTGTTATTGTTTAATTAGTTTATATTCTTCCACCATTGCGTAAATACTTGTGTGCTGTCGTTTAGCCTTACAGTTTCACCAATCATCGGTGTTGCCAATTTGTAAGATTTTGATTGTGATAATTCGCTTATCTGTTTCAATGGTTCGTCCCAAGTATGTTTTGCCAATGTAAATTTTGAGTGATGTACAGGAAGCAAATTTTTTGCTTTTAGTTCTGTTGTTGCCAACGCTACTTCTTCGGGTAATTCGTGAACTGATTGCCACGCTTTGTTATACTGTCCGCACTCCATAATTGCCCAATCAATAGTTCTGTATTTTTCGGCTATTTGTTTAAACCTATCACTATATCCACCGTCCCCACTATAATAAATGTTTAGTGTGGGCGACTGAATGAAAAACGAAAGCCACAAACTTTGTCCTCTTTTAAATCCTCTGCCCGAACTGTGGTGAGTTTCTTCCGCATAAATATTGAAATCAGATTTTACGGCTGTTTTGTCGCCCCAATCTTTTTCTAAAATCTGCTGTGGCGTGTAACCCCATTTTTCATAATGAGCACCTGCACCCAATCCGCAAATCACAAACTTTACTTTTGGTTGCAATGCTTTTGCTGTTTCATAATCCAAGTGGTCGTAATGGTCGTGAGATAACAGCATATAATCTATTTCGGGCATATCGTCTGCGGTGTAAATATCACTGCCTTTGTATGCTTTCGTTCCCCAAGGCAAAGGCGAAGCCTTTCCACTGAAAACAGGGTCAACCAAAATTTTTATACCGTCCAACTGCAAAAAGAATGATGAATGTCCAAACCAAACTATTACATTGCTGTCTGTGGGAATAGCCTTTAAATTTGTTTTGACAGAGGGTAAACTATCAATCGGCTCTCTGTTTGGATAGTTTTTGAATATTGTTTTGTAAAGTTCGCCCGTTAAACTGTAACCCTCGCTGATAGTGGGCTTCTCTACAACGTTTCTAAACTCGCCATTTTTATAGTTGGGCGATTTTTTTACTAATTCCAATCTTGCACCTTTGGGCAATGCTCCAAACTGTGGCTGACGCAAATAGAAAAATGTTGTTATTGAAAGTATTGCTATGGGTGTAAATAGAATTATCATTGTTCGTTTTAATATTTTCAAAAATCGTTTCATTGTGCCAATGCTTTTATGTCTTTTACTTCAAGGATATTTTGATGATAATTTTTCTTCACTACATTTATCATTGCCTTACCAACTTCACTTAAAGTAAGCACACTTGCAGGTGCAAACAGGCGAATAAGTTTTACAATGAATTTGTAAATGGCTTTTGCATTTTTCTGTTCGGGAAAAGGTAACATTCCTGCGGGGCGAAAATTATACTCACTCTTAAAAGGAATTTCCTTTAAGGCGTTTTCTGTTTTGCCTTTTACTCTTGCCCACATTGTTTTTCCCTGTTCGGTGCTGTCGGTACTTCTACCACTTACAAAACAAAAAACAATATCGGGATTGGCTTGTAACAATGCTTTGGCAAATGCAATAGTTATATCAAAAGTGATGTAATGATATTTTTCTTCCGCCATACCTGTGGAACTTATCCCTGCACAATAAAAACAAGCATTGTGGCCTTTGATGTCGTTTTCAAAATCCTGCAACTTTGTAAAATCAGATACTAATAATTCTTTCAATTTCGGGTTTTTAATTCCGCAAGATTTTCTTGAAATGCTTAATACTTCTGATACTTCGTTGTTTTGCAGGCATTCTAATAAAACGCCCTCGCCAACCATTCCTGTACTTCCTGTTATGATTACTTTCATTTTTTGATTTTACAAATTCTTAAACTTTATCATACTTTCTACACTCGCAACAATGGCTTCTTCATTGGTTGCAATGGGTTTCCAACCTAAAATTCTTTTTGCTTTTTCATTGCTTGTGTTACGGCTTGTTTTGAGCATTGAAGCTAAATTTTTCATTTTGGGGCTGAACAACCCACCAAACGAAACAACCCAATCGGGCAATTTTTTAGTAGAAACTTTTTGTGCTACTTCGGGCATTTTGTTTTTCAGGAAAACGGCAATTTCAGGCATAGACATTTTGCCCCCTGCCAACGCTAAAAAGCGTTGTCCCTTTGCTTCGGGTGTTACCATTGCCCTAATGTGCAAATCGGCAACGTCCCGAACGTCAATAATATTCATATAAAGATTGGGGACAGCTTTCATTGAGCCGTTTAATAAGTTTTGCAACAGCTCAAAACCGCTTGACAAATCTTTGCCAAAGGCAGGACCAAAAATTGCAGTTGGATTGATGGTTGCCAATTCCAAATTTCCGCCCTCATTCTTCATGAAATCCCAAGCTGCTTTTTCCGCTAATACTTTTGATTTGTTGTAAATAGACAACCCTTTTTCGTTCGGGTCTGTCCATTCATTTTCAGTAATTATGGTGTTTGGGTCTTTGTGGCTGTAACCTATTGCACCAAAGTTTGAAGTCATCACAACACGTTTCACATTTGCGTTTCTCGCTGCTTTCAAAACTCGTAAAGCACCGTCCACCGCAGGACGTATCATTTCGTTTTCATCTTTTGGTATGGAAAGAAAAATTGGCGAAGCAACGTGTAAAACGTAAGTGCAGTTTTTTACAGCTTCGTCCCAATTATCATCTTTGGTTAAATCGGCTTCAACAAATTCAAGATTATCAAACGAAGTGATACCGCCATTTTTCAGCATTTCAAAAACTTCGTCTTTGCGTTTCAAACTGCGGACTGTTGTTTTTACGTTGTAACCCTTTTGTAAGAGTTGAACAATGCAATGCACACCTACAAAACCTGTTCCGCCTGTTACTAAAACTGTTTCCTTATTTTCCATTATTTAAGAATTTCACGTTGCAAAGTTCAGCATAAAATTCTTAATACGCTTTGTTGAGAAGCCCAAAGTTGTTTTGTTGGGAAGTCCAAATTGTTTGGGAGGTGGGTGGGCTTGGCTCTTTTGGTTTTGTGAAGCGTTGGCTCGTGTGTCGGGCAAAACCAAGTGTGTCGAAGACGTTGGCTCAAAAATTTTTTCCTTGTGCGGTGGGCTTTTCTATTTTTTTCGTGTCGGTCTGTGTCGTTTGGTCGGGTGTCTGCCTGTCTGTTGGGGTTGTCCTACCATAGCCCTAAACGGTTCGGGGCTTGACCTCCGGATGGGCAAAGTGGTAAAGAGCTTTCTCATATGGGCACCATCCCGGCCAAGGCCAAGCCCAATATTAGGTGCTACCTTTGTCAAGGTTAAACACCTATCTTTTACTCAATGCATAAACCGTTTTCCTAATGTATTGAGAAATGTTTTTATGGGCAGCATTTTGCGTAAAAGTAGAACGGTCTTAGCATCTTTTCCTACAACAGTTCGTAATGCATTGCTTTTCCCCGTTGCTAAATCATAGATTGTTTTCACAATCATAATGGGATTTGCAGTGGCACTGGGTTTTTGAGAGGCTTTAAGTGTAGCTTCAACTCTTGAAGTAATAATGTCGTAGTCTTTAATGGTGTCGCTTTTGCTGAAAGTAACATTTTCTCCAAAATTAGATTCGAAACCGCCGGGTTCAACCAAATGTAAGTCAATATTCAAAGGTTTCAACTCAAAATACAGTCCTTCGGTAAGCCCTTCTAATGCAAACTTCGACATATTGTAGAGAGAACCTAATGGAAGAGCAGTGCTGCGCCCCATTACAGAACTGATGTTTATAAATTTCCCGGCATGTTGCTGTCTAAAATGCGGCAAAAAAGTGCGAATTACATTAATAACACCTTTTACGTTTACGGCATATTGTCTGTCTATGTCAGTATCAGGAGTTAGCTCTAAAGCCCCATACATGCCAATTCCTGCGTTATTTACAATAACATCAATTTTGCCAAATTCAGCAATTACTTCTGTCATTGCTTGTTGTATTGTTTCGGGTTGTGTAATATCTAATTCAAAAACTTTGATATTAGCAATGGTGTTGAGTTCTGTTTCTTTTTTTGGATTACGCATTGTCGCGGCAACATTCCAACCATGTTTTGCAAAGTGTTTGGCTGTTTGTTTGCCCAAACCCGTACTTGTTCCTGTAATTAAAACTGTTTTCTTCATTTTCTAAAATTTTTGTACAAAGTTACTCTAAAAAGGTATACTTTTGTAACCAGTATAACAATGTATACCAGATAACAAATGAAAAGAAATCAAGCAGAAGAATTACAAGCTTTACAAGATACGTTGTATTTTATTGGTGGTAAATGGCGAATTCCGGTTATCAATTCCCTTTGTAATGGGAACAGGCGTTTTCGGGAAATTGAACGCAGTATTCCCGGTATTACAACTCGAATGTTATCAAGAGAGCTAAAAGATATGGAATTGAATAAACTTGTGAAACGGACTGTTTACACGGATACGCCTGTTTTGATAGAATATGAGCCAACGGAATATTGCCGGACTTTTGGAAAAATTATTTCAGAGATGATAAAATGGGGGAGAGAACACAGAAAGGTCGTCACGAAGTACTAAATGGATTGTGGTTGTTCGTAATATTGTCTACAACCGTTGCTTTACGGGATTAAAGACAGTGATTTTCGATTTAGAATTGCGATGATACATTATAGTGCGTTTGTTTTTTAGTTTTTCTTTGAAGCCCCATTTTCTGATGAGATTATTGAATAAATTTCTTTTGGAGACAATGTTCCACTTATAAAGGGAATATTCTTTTTCCTAGCTTCTTCTTCTAGCCATTTTCCCCATATTACTAGATTGTTGTTTTGAAAATCTAATTGTGAATTTCGTGTGGTAGAATTTTGGATTCGTTCTTTTTGAGTTTGCGAGTCTATTTTAAGGAAATAAACTCTGTCAAATAAATCAATCATACTAAAAAGATTACCTGCTCCTCCAAAAATAAACACATTATTGTATTTAGAAATAAACCCATCTAAAAATTTTCGACTCCATAAAAATGAGTAATGATTTTTTAATGCTTCGTCAGGCTTTTTAGGTTCGGCTACTTTTTGTCCATTTCTATCATACCATGCAGATAATCCTTTTATTTGGTCAGTGTCAAATGCATTTATCCCTAGTTTTCGAAGCTCATTTGCAATATATGTTTTCCCTGAACCTGATGGTCCGAATACTAATATCTTCATCTAATTTTCTCTATTATAATTGTCTGTAAAGATGATTGCCAACCAACATGTTTGTGAAATATCATTTCGCTAATCCGACTATTTTTAAGTTCTATTAGCGCAAGTTTTTCTATTCGCATACTAATATAACCATACCCTCCGAGTTAATCAAAAAGACTTTTCGTAAAACATGTGCTTCGCTAACTGATGGATAAGTGAATAAAAAGTTCCTCAACTAAAAAGAAGCAGCTTCTCATATCCAATAATAGATATTATAGCTACTTTTGAAAACCGATGCTAAAATACCTGCGCCTTTTATTGCTGCCTTTCAACCCGATATATGCTTTAGTAGTATATATCCGTAATAAATTTTACGATTGGGGCATCTTCAAATCCTTTAGTTTCGATTTGCCTATTATTTGCATTGGTAATTTAGCTGTAGGTGGCAGTGGCAAAACGCCAACTACGGAATATTTGGTACGTTTGTTAAGCCAGTACAAAATAGCCATTTTAAGTAGGGGCTATGGTAGAAAAACCAAAGGATTTGTTTTGGCGGATGATACAGCAACAGCAGAAACCATAGGTGATGAGCCTTTACAATATTATCGCAAATTCAAAAATGTTACCGTAGCCGTTTGCGAAGACAGGGTAACAGGCATCAACCAATTAAAGGATAACCACGATGTAATTTTACTTGACGATGCTTATCAGCACAGAAAAGTAAAAGCAGGTTTTAGCGTGCTGCTTTTCGAATTTGCCAAGTTGCAAAAAATCCAAATGCTATTGCCAACCGGAAATTTACGGGAAACTTTTTCGGGGATTAAAAGAGCTAACCAAGTTTTAATTACCAAATCGCCAACTGAAATAACGGCCGAAACAAGCAAAAAACTTTCGGAGAAATTGAATTTAAAATCTCAACAAAATTTGGCTTTCTCACACATCGGTTACCAAAAGTTAAAACATCTTTATACAAATGAAGAAATCGACTTTCAACAAAATCGGGAAGTATTTTTGCTCACCGGAATTGCCAATCCAGAACCGTTAAAACAATATTTGTTAGCAATGAAAGTTAAACTCCATTCGTTTGAATATCCAGACCATCATCGTTTTACGGAAACAGAAATAGAACAATTGATAAAGGCTTATCAGGCACATCCTGCCAAAGAAAAACTCATAATAACCACAGAAAAAGACGGACAACGCTTATTAGCTAACAATTTAAGAGATTTACTGTTAAATTTGCCAGTGTATTACCTGCCAATAGCCGTTGAAATTAACACGGCAGATAAGCGTAGGTTTGACCAAAAAATATTGGATTATGTTGAAAGAACTAAACGAAGCAATAAAATATATTAAAAATAAAATCGGGGATTTTGAACCGGAGATTGGTGTTGTACTAGGCACTGGTTTGGGCGGACTGGTAAATGAAATTGATGTGGCACACAGCATCATGTATGCCAGTATTCCAAACTTTCCTATTTCCACCTTAGAGTTTCACTCCGGTAAACTGATATTCGGTACGTTAAAAGGCAAAAAAGTAATTGCTATGCAAGGTCGCCTACATTATTATGAAGGCTACGGCATGCAGCAAATCACCTTTCCAATAAGAGCAATGAAGTTGTTGGGCATTAAATATCTGTTTGTTTCTAATGCTGCAGGCTCTTTAAATCCAAAGTTTAAAAAAGGCGATTTAATGATTATCAACGACCACATCAACTTACAGCCAGAAAGTCCGCTACGGGGAATTAACAATGATAGTTTTGGCCCACGTTTTCCCGATATGAGCCAGCCTTACAATAGGGAACTCATCGGCAAAGCAGTAAAAATTGCCAAAGATGAAAATATTACCTGTCATCAGGGCGTTTATGTATCAGTAACCGGGCCAAACCTCGAAACCAAAGCAGAATACAAATATTTGCGTATCATAGGTGGCGATGCCGTAGGAATGAGTACCGTACCAGAAGTAATTGTAGCCAACCACATGAGCATTCCTGTTTTTGCAATTTCGGTGTTAACCGATGAGGGTTTCCCGGAAGATTTACAGCCCGTAAGTTTGGAGGAAATCATCGAGACCGCCTCTAAAGCAGAACCAAAAATGACACAGATTTTAAGCCAGCTTATTTCATCACTATAATGCAGAAGTTTTTTGTAGCTGTTCTTTTCTTTGTTTTAGCCAATGCTTTCAACGCTTTCAACGCTCTTGCGCAAGATTTAAAAACTTCAATTGCCGACAATAAGGAACTCGATTCGCTGCGGAAAAAAGAAGAAGCAGGAAAAGATTCGGTAGTTTTTACCTCCAAATATATACGCTATACTACCCATAAGCTCACAAAAGACAGCATACAAACACTGCCCATAGATACCACCTTAACAGGCATACAAAACTTTAGCCCAATTGCTCAGCCCCGTAACCCAACCGTAGGTACAGGTTTGGTGGGTTTGGCGGTAACACCCTTATTGTTCGAGCCAATAAAAACAATCGGTTTCGATGCAGGTTTTCATTCGTTGGATTTTTATAAGTTCACTCACGATGATATTAAGTTTTATCGGGCTAGGTCGCCTTTTACAAGCCTATCCTATATCAGCGCAGGAGATAATGTGCAATTGCTAAAAATCATTCACTCACAAAACATTAAGCCCAATTGGAATTTCGGAGCTAATTTTAACCGTATAGGGGCTAACGGTTTTTACGCACATCAGCGTGGCGACGATTTAAATGGAACGCTGTTTACATGGTATCAGACCAAAAATAAACGCTATAATGTTTGGGTCGATGCTGTTTTTAATACGTTAAAAGCCCAAGAAAATGCTTCTATTTTAAAAGATACCATCATTTTTGAGCCAGCGGGCAATAATCTGGTTACCAAAAAGGCCGAACCTGTAAGGTTAAATACCGCCAATCAGCTTTATCGAGATAATTCTATTATGATTAGGCAAAGTTATTTTGTAGGTCGTATTGATAGTACAGCCAACAGCACCACACAGAATATATTGCCAACCAATAAAATTACACATACGTTTGTTTACACCAATAGTTCATATAATTTCAGGAAAAACGAGACCGATACCTATGGAGTTTTGCCCACCCCAAAATCAGATTTGAACTTTACCAGCGATAGTACCAACGTAAAACACATACAAAACGAATTTATTTATAGTTTTTTTCTAAGGGCAAAAGGAAACGCTCTAATAAAGAACGAATTGAAGGTAGATGCCGGAGTTAGGAACGACATTTATAACTTTAGACAGCAGATTTTGCAAGAAGATAAGAGCGTTTACTACAATAGAAATTTTACCGCTCAAAATACTACGCTGTTGGGCGTTTTAGGTTATCGCTTTAGTAACAAGGTAGATGTTAACCTAAATGTACAACAGATTTTTCAGGGGCTAAATGCAGGCGATTACCTTTACGAAGCCAATAGCAACTTTTTGCTGAGCAATAAAGCAGGTAAGATTGTAATGAGTGCTTATACGCAAAACAAATCGCCCGAAGAAATCTACGATCGTTACTATGGTAACCATTACGATTGGGATAAAAGAGGAGATTTTTCACGTACAAAAACTACCAATTTTACTTTTACCTATCTCAACGATTTGCTACAATTAGATGCCAGTGCCGCCTATTATCTCATTAGCAATTATCTTTATTTTGCAGCATCGCCCAGCACAGCTAACGCCATTGTTCCGATGCAAAACAGCGCAGACATTAGCTTATTGCAAATTAAGGTGGGCAAACAGGTCGATGCCGGAAGTTTTCACTTTACAGCCTATGGCGTTTATCAAAAGACAGACCAACAGAGCCTTTTGCGCACACCGGAAATTTACGTTTTTGCAAGTATTTATAAAGACCAAACCTTTTTTAAAACACTTAAAACCCAATTAGGCTTCGATGTATTTTACAACGATACCTATTTGTCCAAATCCTATGCCATAGCTGCAAGTCAGTTTTATAACGGCGATGCCATTACCTTTAGCTCCAAGCCCGTTATTGATGCTTGGGTGAAATTTGGTTTGCGCAGAGCCAATCTTTTTGCCAAGTATCAATATGCAAATCAAGGCCTTTTTAGTAGGGGATATTATACCGTTAACCGCTATCCAATGCCCGACCGCTTGCTTACCTTGGGCTTTACGTGGAATTTTTACGATTAGTATTTTTTAGAAAAGCAATAACAGCAACACTTATTTAAGGATAGCCGGGCTTTCCGTTGCAATCTTTTTGTTAGCACTGCCTTTCATTGTTGTCATGCTGAGTTTATCGAAGCATCTGCTAACCATACACTATCCTTCGACAGGCTCAGGATGACACCCACAAAAAGTATTTCCACTTCAATCCCGTTTATTTGTCTACTGATGAGTATTAATTAACGTGGGTTTTGGCTCTTATCCCGTCATTGCGAGGTACGAAGCAATCTCCCTATAACTAAACAATACAACAATGAAACAATACTTCAGTTAACCTTTTTTAGATTGCATTGCCTTTACCACCTTAATATCTTTTTGTTCCAGATAATTGCGGTATTCTGGTGTATTGCAGCCGTACAAAGCAATTTTTCCTTCCGCATTGTGGTGTACTCCCCAACCGTAACGCTTGCCCAAAGCCGATGCCCTTAAACAGGCCTGCCCTTTTGAGAAAAAATCCTTTCTAGCTTCTTCTAATTCATCCTCTGTTAAATCGTTGCGCTGTGCAAAAACAGAAAAAAGCACATCATCTGAGGTGTATTTGTAGGGGTTTTTGTTAATCATATCAAACTGTAATCCGGCTATGGTTTTATTGCCGCCTTTTTCGGTAGGTATTTCGCCTTTATTGCTTGGGCAATCATCAGCTACAGTGATAAAAGTATTATAATAATTAGTGGTATGTGTTTTCATGTTATTTCGTTAATGGTCTATAGTTGATAGCCAATTGTATGAGGCAATTCGTCCAACAATCGTAATTCGTAAATCTACAATCATAAAACTACTTAGCCATTCGCCCTGCAAAATAAGCCACAGGTAAATAAGCTCCCACTAAATCGACAACCGCAAACCAAACTGGCGAAGGTACTATTGCCACCATCCAAATGCCACCAATTAAGAAGAACACACCGATAACCATAGCAAAAAGCATTTTACGAGTGGCAATACGGGCGGCAATGTAAGCACCTACAAATGTACCGAGTGCATGTGCGAAAAATGGGAAAATAAAATGTTTAGGCTCTAATAAACTCATACCTGTTATTAGACCTTCTGGTGTTGTCATGTCTACCCCGTTTGGTGGAGGTATAATGCTGCCGCTAATTTGAATAATAGCGCCATTTACCAAACTACCGGTTATAAGTCCGGCAATTATGGCCAAAATATTTTTTAAAATAGGGCCCATATCTTTTTTATATTTAGCTATTTTTTGGATAGTACATCAATCGCTTCAGACCTTGAATTTACAAAATTGATTTGACCTAATTTATTGCTCTCGAAAATAAAATCTTTCATACTCTTGCTCTGATGCGCCTCAAAGTTGCCAACAATTGCTAACTGAATGCGATAATTTGAAAACTTCTGTAAAATTTCCCCTGCCATTTTTGTGCTCAAATCAAAAAAATCGGAAGTGATGTTTTTCTCATAAAGAATTACTTTATCAAACCCTTGATAATAGATGTTGCCTATTAAATCTAGACCATCTTCAACGTGTTTTATTACGAGATTGTCGGCAATTATTTCTGCAATTTCGTCTTCTATTGATAAAATATCCATACCTCAAATCTACTAAATGAAATGTTGGTTATACAAAAAAGCCAATCTCTAAATTGAGATTGGCCTATCGTGAGTGTTTGTTTTGCTAACTAGAATGAATATCCAATGCTAAAGCCCAATACCCTATGCTTGGCATCACTACCATTAGAGCGATTATCTTTTGGTATCAAATTACTTAGCCCCAAGCCATAGTTAGCGCCAAGTATAAAACCATTGTTTAAACGATAGCCTAATCCGAAGTTAGCTCCAAAATCAGTACTGGTTGCATTATCATCGCTTTTATTACCAAAACTTAAATTGTCGGTGCTGCTGGTTGTTGTTGTTCCTGAAGGGTTAGTAACTGTGGTAGTGGTTTTGGTTTTTCCGTCTACGTTAAAGCCTATGTACGGGCCAGCGCTAACCTGAAAAGCTCCGGAGTTACCCGTTGGAATACGTAAAACGGCATTCACAGGTACCTCAATTACCATTACATCCGTTTTTATTTTTCCAGTAGTTGTAGTGGAACCATTAGTTGCACTACCTTCTATTTTGGTTCCTTTGTTTTGCAGGGAAACGCCGGGTTGAATAAAAAAGTTATTGCCTACTCCAAAATCGCCAAAAACAGTGAAATTATAGCCAACGTTTTGCTTAGTGTTGTCGTTAATGATATCGGCTCCATTACCTTTGTATTTTACGGTACTTAAATTTACCCCGGCTTTTATTCCAATTCTTGAGTCTTTACCTGTCATGGTATTGCTCGATTGTGCAAATATGGTAGTGGCAGAAAATAAGAGAGCACTTCCTAATAATATTACCTTTTTCATAGCTTTTCATTTTAATGCTGAAACCATTTTCAACGGTTATGAAACTCCAAAAGCTATGCCAGTCGGTGTGCCAATAAGAAGATTAGCAAGTTAAAAACAAGCTCTAATTAGCTTTAAGAGCATGTTTTTAGTAGTGTGATTCATATACTCTAGCATTGTAACACGGTGTTTACAAAAGCATACAATTTTGTGTTGCATAGTGGAAATAAGAAAGTCTAAATCAATCTGATTTCCCTTTCAATATCGATTTGTTTTAAGAAATATTCATCGTGAGAAACCACAATCAATGTTCCCTTATATTCGTTAATTGCTGCGGTTAAAATTTCAATATTCTGTATATCCAAGTTATTGGTTGGCTCGTCTAATATAATTACATCCGGAGCAATATTGTTGATAGTAAGGCAGCACAACATCAGGCGCATTCTTTCTCCACCACTTAGGCTACTGCATGATTTATCCCAATTGTCTTTATTAAAGAGAAAACGATTAAGCCTTATTTTGATTTCATGTTCCTGTAAACCGTTGGCATTATAGTTTTGTGCCTGTTGGTAAACTGTAACATCATTATTAATTAAAGAATAATCTTGGTCGATGTAAACAGCATTAAAAATTGCTCGATAAATAAAATCTGGAGAGATTTTCAAATTTCCCAAAATTAGCTTGATTAGCGTGGTTTTACCAGAACCATTAGCACCTTTCAATGCCATGCGTTCGCCACTGTTAATCTGAAAATTCAAATGCTCCTTCCAAAGCTGTTTATTGCCATAGCTATAATTGAGATTTGTAGCCTTAAACAGAATTTTCCCTTTATGCAGTTTGGTATCGTCGAAGCCAAATTTCATCTTGTCAATATCGGGGATGTTTGTTCGTAGCTTTAGCAGTTCTTTAGTAATGCCGCCAATTTTTTCAGTGTGGATTTGCTTTGTTTTTGCAGTGCTATTTTCGGCATTATTCCGTAGCGTATTCATCATAATGCGGGCTATGCCTGCTTTTTCTTGTTTGTTTTTGCCTCTGGCATCCTGCTTTTGCTGTCTTTCAAGTGTTTTCCTTTCTTTCTCTTTGGTTTTGCGCAAAGCTTTTTCCTTGCTTTGTATATTTTGATTTAATGCATAGTTTTCTATTTGTTTTTGCTCGGCATAAAAATCATAATTACCTCCGTAAACTTCAATGCCGTTTTTAGTCAATTCGCAAACCTTATCTAATAGATTAAGCAGTTTTCTATCATGACTAATGACCAATAAAGTGTTTTTGGTGGTCTGTATAAAATGATACAATAACGCTCTACTTGCGGCATCTAAGTGATTACTAGGTTCGTCTAACAATATCAGTTGGGGTTGATGTATTTGGATGCCGGCTAAGAAAACCTTCGTTTTTTGTCCACCACTTAAAGATGCTATTTTTTGAGAAAGGTCTACATCTTGTAACCGCCAATATTGAAGCGCTTCTTGGCAGCGTTCTTCAATCGTCCAATCATCGTTCAATAAGCTGAAATTTTCTTCGATGGCATTACCGTCTAATATTTGTTTTAGTGCATTGAGCTTGTCTTCAATTCCCAATGCTTGGGCAATGTTAAGATGATTGTACTGTCCAAAAATCTGGGGAATATAATAAGGAGTGGCTTCAATGATGAGCTGTCCGGAGGACGGTTGTAGTTCTTTAGTGATAATTTTAAACAGTGTTGATTTACCAACGCCATTATTGCCAATTAATGCTATTTTATCATGTGGGTTAACGGTGAAATTAACACCATCAAAAAGTAATTCCTTATTAGGATGTATATATGTAATGTTTTGCAGGGTAAGCATAATTTCTTTCTTTAAAGATGAATGGATAGCAGGACGGTGTGCCTCTGCGGTCTTTAATGAATGGAAAGAAATTTAATCCTACATGTGTGGTGTTTTATATTTTTATTAGTGTTGCAAATATACTAATTTTTCAATTATGTCTTCTGCGGTTTCTTTTTCGCCGCAGGAAACAACACGTTGTTTAAAATTAATCGGTAGCCCGGAGAATTAGGGTGTAGGCTTAAATCTGTTGGTGGGTCGTTTACCTGATGTTGGTAATCTTCGGGGTCGTGGCCGCCATAAAAACTGAACTGCCCTTTGCCAATTTCGCCGTGTAAATAACGTACTTCGGCTCCTGCCTTATTTTCGCCAAGTACCGTAATGCTGGGTTTTACCAAACTTTTGCGGAAAGCAGTGGTTTGCCCCATAAAGCCTTTGATTACTTTTTCGTGGTTTTGGGTAAGCATGGTAGGCACTAAATCCCATTTGGCAGAAAAATCGAACAGGGTGAAATAATCATTAGTTTCATTAAAGCCGGTACGGGTTTGGGTAACGTCAATGTCCGAAAATTCGTAGTTATAAGGATTCATGTCTAACTTGAAGTTGGTGAAAGCCACTGCCTTTTCGTAATCTATTTTTGCTTGGGCATTGGCATCCATGCCGTCGCCATCGAACATGCTTTCTAAAATGTCGACACCTTCGGCTGAGAGTGCGATATCGAAACTATCGGTTCCAGAGCACATGGCAAACAAAAATCCACCACCAACACAAAATTCTTTAATGCGTTTGGCTACGGCCAACTTCATTTCAGATACTTTTTTAAACCCGTTGCGCTTGGCTGCGGCTTCCTGATATTTCACATCTTCCTGATACCAGGTAGTGTTCCTAAAAGATGACCAAAACCTGCCATACTGCCCGGTAAAATCTTCGTGGTGCAGGTGTAGCCAATCGTAAGTAGTGAGCTTATCTTTTAATATTTCGTCATCGTAAATTACATCGTAGGGGATTTCGGCATAAGTAAGCACTAATGTTACGGCGTCGTCCCAAGGTAGTTTGCTTTTAGGCGAATAAACGGCAATTTTTGGTGCTTTCTCTAGTTTTACCATTTCCATATTAACGGCAGGGTCGCTAATTTCGTTAAGAATAGCACTTACTTTTCCATCTGCTAAAACCTCATAAGAAACTCCTCTTATTTTGCACTCGTCTTCAATGGTTTTGGCATGTTTTACCAAAAAACTACCTCCACGATAGTTAAGCAGCCAATCTACTTCGGCTTGTTGTTTGATGCACCAATAGGCAATTCCGTAGGCTTTAAGGTGGTTTTTTTGGTTATCATCCATATAGATTAGGATGGAAGCAGCTCTTGCTGCTACTTGGAACAACAGGAATAAAACCAACAGAATGTATTTTTTGCCTTGCATTGTACGAATGTAATAAAAATATAAACGTGAAAGTTGATAATGGAGTATTGTTCTATTGTTGAAAAAGTTGAAACGTTGGAATAGCTTGTCCCGTGTAACGGGATTGTAAAGTTGGCATTAACAAAGCTGCTTCTGTTTTTTGTTAATTAAACCCGATAGTAATGTATCCCGATTTTTCATCGGGAGTAATGGATAGCGGGACTTACCAAAATAAGGTAACGGAATTCAATCATTCAACAATCAATAATTCTATAATTGCCTAAATTGTTTAAATTTGCGTTCTTTATAAAAATTAGAAAATGGGTAAAGCGATTATAAAAACGGTGAAAGGCGATATGACCGTGGAGTTTTATGAAAAAGATGCTCCGAAAGCCGTTGCTAACTTTAAGAAATTAGCTAAAGAGGGATTTTATGATGGTGTAACTTTTCACCGTGTAATTCCAAATTTCGTAGTTCAAGGCGGTTGCCCTAACTCTAAGGATGGTGCTGCGGGTATTCCGGGTACTGGTGGTCCGGGTTACCATATTGATTGTGAGTTAACAGGAGATAACCAATATCATGATAGGGGAGTGCTTTCTATGGCACATGCCGGTAGAAATACCGGAGGTTCGCAGTTTTTCATTTGCCATAGCAGGGATAATACTGCTCACTTAGACCGTAACCATACTTGTTTTGGTAAAGTGGTAGAAAATGTTGATTTGATTGACGACATTCGCCAAGGCGATAAAATTTTAACAGTAGAGGTTTTAGAGGATTAAATGCGTTGAGTGTTTGGAGTTTGGCGTTTTGAACGCTTTACGCCCTACGCTAGTCGCTTAACAAATTGAAAATATGAATTTAAGAGGAATTGTATCTGTTTCGGGTAGACCGGGTTTGTTCAAGTTAATTGGCCAAAATAAAGCTGGCTATGTTTTAGAGAGTTTGGATGAGCAAAAATTGAAAATCGTTGCTAATATTTCTAACACTAAATTGGCTTCTTTGGAGGATATTACCATTTATGGTGAAGATGATGAGTTGAAACTGACTGATGTTTTTGCGAACATTGCGGCTACTAAAACTGCTATCCCGGATGCTAAAGCTGATGGCAATACGTTGAGGAAATTCTTTTTGGAAGTAGCTCCAAACCACGACCAGGAGAAAGTTTACGCTTCGGATATGAAGAAGATTTTAACTTGGTACAACTTTTTAAAGGATATGCCTTTGTTTACCGAAGCTGCCCCGAATGCTGAAGAAGCTGCTCCGAAAGTAGAAGAAAAAACTGAGGCTAAGCCTAAAGTAGCACCTAAGGCTAAAGCTGCAAAAGCACCGACAGCTAAAACGGCTGCACCTGCAAAGAAAGCAACTATGCCTGCTAAGAGAGGCGCTTAATATCTAAAAGTCATTCATAATAGGAGCACCAATCTGTTAAGGATTGGTGTTTTTTATGTAAAGAAATATTTATAAACGTACCACAGCACAACTAAAACAACACATATAATTAAAATGATGTTGATGTATTTTTTTTCTTTTGAGGTATCGGTTCTAAACTTGTAATTTCTTTTATAATCGCTCGGTAGTTTCATAATTCCTCCTTTTTATAATGGATGATTTGGATATATGGTTTCCATAATTGTTAGCCACAGATGCACAAATATTTTACTCATAATTAATGAATAATTTAATCTGTGTATCTGTGGCTTTTTTTATTCATGATGATAAGGTTCATTTTTTAGGATAGTAAAAGCCCTATAAAGTTGCTCTACAAAAAATAAGCGTACCATTTGATGTGAAAAAGTCATGTCAGATAACGAAATACTGCTGTTAGCTCTTTTGTAAATGCTTTCATCGAAACCATAAGGACCGCCGATAATGAATACCAGATTTTGCACACTGCCTACCATTTGCTTGTTAATATATTGCGAAAACTGAACAGAACTAAACTTTTTGCCTTTCTCATCTAACAACACTACCACATCACTATTGTTCAGTTGTTTTAAAATCAGTTCCGCTTCTTTAGTTTTTTGTTGGGCTTCTGTTAGGTTTTTGGTGTTCTTCACATCAGGGATAATTACCAAGCTAAAATTAATATAATGCTTTAGCCTGCTAAGGTACTTGTCGATGCCCTCAATTAAATATTTATCTTCCGTTTTACCGATGGCAATTAAGGTAATCTTCATCTAATGGTTACGTTTTTTATCTTTACGGCTTAATTCCCTCAAATATAATGTTAAATACCGAGCTAGATAGATTAAAACAATACGAACAATCAGCAAAAGCGCAGCAGTTAGAAATTTCTACTTTAAAAAAGAATATTGATAGGCTTTCGTTTATGCGGGTAGCATTGTTATTGGTAGAAATAGGCTTTTTTGTAGGCTTGGCAAGTTCTGAAAGTAGTGCTGCAAATGCTGTTTGGTCTGTACTGTTATTATTGCCAATTGTTGTTTTCATTATCGTGGTAAAGCGACAAAATAAGTTAGAAAAACAGTTTAAATTCCACCAGAACCTGCTTTGGATATTTGAGAATGAAATTAGCTTGCTACAAGGACAACCAAATGGCTATGATGATGGCACAAAGTTCGAAAACGAGCAGCATCCTTACCTATCGGATTTAGATATTTTTGGTAAATCATCGCTTTATGCGCTTATTAACAGAGGAGCAACCAAAATTGGAGTTGAAGAATTAGCTAAGCATTTGGCTGTGGTAAGTAATCGAGATACGATTATTGAACGTCAAAAGGCCATTGCCGAACTTACCGAACATATTGATAGCACTTTTGCATTTAGAGCGAATTTAAGAGGCCATGAGTTAGATAGGATAGAAGAAATCAAGCATAAGTTAGGCAATCAATTGTTGAAACAAATTGCTTTTACAACTAATAAATTTTTAAGAGCCTACGTAAAATCCGTTCCCTATTTAATGTTAGGGCTATTTTTGGTCGCCCTCATTTTTGGTGGAAAGTTTTGGAGCATTTTTGGACTGGTTGCATTTGCCAATGCGATACTTACTTATTTTTATTCGAAGAAAATTACACAGGTTTATTATGGGTTTAGTGGTCGTTCTAACTTGTTAGGCAGCTATGCAGAAGCTATTGAGTGGACGGAAAGATACGATTGGAAAAGCAACTATATCCAAAAGTTATTTCATAGCAATGAGAAAGTAAGCGCACACATTAAATCTCTAGCTAAAATTATTGTGGAGTTTGATGCCCGATTGAATTTTCTGTTGTATGCTATCCTCAACTTCTTTCTGTTATGGGATTTAAAATGTTGTATTAAATTGGGCGATTGGAGCAGAAACGTGAGTGATAAAGTAGCACAAGGTTTAGATAGGATTGGTTATTTCGAGGAACTGATTTCCTTAGCTACCTTAAGCTATAATCATCCAAATTGGGTATTTCCCATTATTACGGATAGTTTTTCGTTACAGGCCGAAGCACTGGGGCATCCGCTAATTTCTGTCGATAAACGAATAGATAACGATTACAGTCTAAAAGAAATACCTACGGTAGATATTATTACAGGCTCTAATATGGCAGGCAAAAGTACGTTTCTACGAACTGTGGGTATTAATATGGTGCTGGCATACGCAGGTGCACCCGTTTGCGCAACGAAGATGCAATTGTCCATTTTCCATTTGTTAACCTATATGCGTATTAAGGATAATTTAATTGAAAGCACTTCCACTTTTAAAGCTGAATTAAACCGTCTAAAAATGATACTGGGCGAAGTTGAACAGCATCAACACGCTTTTGTATTGATAGATGAAATGCTTAGGGGAACCAATAGTAAAGATAAATTTGATGGTTCAAAAGCATTTATCGAAAAACTGATTGCCTTAAAAACATCGACACTCTTTGCCACACATGATTTACAGCTTTCGGAATTGGAACAAGTACATCCAACAACCGTACGTAATTTCCATTTCGATATTCAGTTGGTAGGGGATGAAATGGCTTTCGATTACCTGATTAAACAAGGGCCCTGCACCAAATTTAATGCGGCTATTTTGTTGAATCAGATTGGTTTGGGATAGATTAGTTTTTACCACCTTATAACACTTAGAAACTATTTAAATTTCTTTTTCATAAAACACAGATCATGTTGAGCTAGTCGAAATACCCTTCAACAAATAGTCTTCGACAGGCTCAGACTGACAAGTAAAAAGTTTGACAGAACTTTAAACAGTTATCTTAAGCTTTTAAATTTCTCATAAGGCGGATTGAATTTTATAATTCTTTACCTTTTTCTAAAATGAACTCAGGTTTCTTAAGTGGTTAATTAACAGAATAACTTAACTTTAATTTAACCCAAACATTTGGATTATTTATTTTATTTGATTGATATGTTTTTTGAATTTTTAGTTTTGACTTTGTATAATGTACGGTAGCGATTTCGGCAATGATTTTTTATGGGGAGTGGCTACTGCGGCCACCCAAATAGAAGGTGCTGCAAACGCTTATGGAAAAGGCCCAAGCATTTGGGATACTTTTTCTAAAAAGCCGGGCAAAATCAAAAAAGGACATAACCCAAGTGAAGCCTGCGATTTTTACCATCGTTATCAAGAAGATATTGCACTGGTAAAAACATTGGGATTTAAAGTATTTCGCTTCTCTATGGCTTGGACCCGTATTTTTCCTTTGGGTAAAGGAGAATTAAACAAAGAGGGTGTGAAATTTTATCACAATGTGATAGACGAATGCCTAAAACATGATTTAATACCGATGGTAACGCTGTATCATTGGGATTTGCCCGAAACCTTATCTAAAGAAGGGGGATGGACTGCCTATGGTATTAACAACGATTTTAACGAATATGCATTGTTTTGTGCAAAAGAATACGGGCAAAAAGTAAAACATTGGATTGTAATTAACGAGCCTTTTGGTTTTACCTCTTTGGGATATATGTTGGGTGTTCACGCTCCAGGGCAAACGGGCGTAAGCAATTTTTTTGATGCGGCTTTGCATACGGCTATTGCCCAAGCTGATGGTGCAAAAATACTAAGAGCAGAGGTTGACGAGGCAATTATTGGTACAGCTTTTTCATGTTCGGAAATTGTTCCTTATACCTCGTCGGAACAAGACATAATGGTAGCTAAAAGAACCGATGTACTGATGAACCGTTTCTTTCTTGAGCCTGTTTTGGGCATGGGGTTTCCGACGGGAAATTGGGATGTACTCGAAAAATTCTCCATTAGCCATTCCACTTGGCGGCATCAGGAACGTATGAAATTTGATTTTGATTTTATCGGTATCCAGAATTATTTTCCATTGGTGATAAAATACAATGCTTTTATACCCGTACTACAGGCGTGGGAAGTAAAAGCAAAGAGCCGCAGAGTTCCGCATACGGCTATGGGATGGGAAATTAATGCAGATAGTTTCTATCGGATGATTAAGCAGTTTGCTGCTTATCCGCAAATTAAAAATATCATGATTACCGAAAACGGTGCGGCTTTTCATGATAAGGTAATTGATGGGCACATTAACGATTTTGAAAGAATAGCATATTTTGAAGCCTATCTTTCGGCCATGCTTAAAGCTAAAAATGAAGGTATAAACATTACAGGTTATTTAGCATGGACATTGATGGATAACTTTGAATGGGCAGAAGGCTACCAAGCACGTTTTGGAATTGTACATAACGATTTTAAAACTCAACAGCGTACTATTAAACAATCGGGGCATTGGTGGCAAGATTTTTTGAAAAGCTAAGCGAAAAGCGTATTTTCGGAAATGGCAGAAAATAAAATTGTAGTCTATAAAAATTACGAAAATCCTATTGAAGCGCAATTAATACTTACCCGATTAAAGGATGCCGGTTTTGAATGTTTCCTCTCGGGAGAAAATACGGCATGGTTGCGTCCAATGCTCGATGCTTCCATCAGTGGTGTTCAATTGCATGTTTTTGAAAGAGACGTTGAAGCTATAACCCATTTTTTAACTGAAGATGATGCTTTAGAGGGATTGTAAGCAGTTTGCAATTGTCAGTTTTCAGTATATAAAAATCCCAACCAGCATTACACTAATTGGGATTTTTTCTCTGCCCTTGTTGGCGTCCTCGCCAACGAGAAATTATACATAGTTGATAATGATAAAAACATATCATCCTGAGTTTCTGACTGCTACAATTTTAGATTCGAAACATCTGTTGGACGAGGATTTTAAAGGGATAATTATAAATTGTATGGACTGGTTAGTAACCAATAAAAGATGCAAAATATATGGATTTGTTATCATGCCTAATCATATTCACTTATTATGGAAAATTGAAGATGGTTTCGATAGAGCAAATGTGCAAGGAGCTTTACTAAGCCATACTGCTCATCTTTTTAAGAAGAAATTGTCTGTCCATAATCCAAAGATGTTAGCGTCTCATCGTGTAAATCTATCCGATAGGTCATTTCAATTTTGGCAAAGGGATTGCATGGTAAAAGAATGCTGGAGCGAATATTTTTTAGAAGAGAAATTGAATTATATGCATCAAAATCCTTTACAAGAGCATTGGCGATTGAGTGATTTACCAGAAAAGTACTATTGGTCCTCGGCTTCTTTTTATATAAGAGGAACAAGTCCGTTTAGCTTTTTAACTCATTACAAAGATTGAATTGTGCCTGTTGGAGGGGATGCCAACTAGTGGCTAATAAATAAAAATCCCAATCAGTTTTTACACTAATTGGGATTTGTTTTACCCTTTCGGTCTTCTAACTTACGGACTATTAAGCCTGCGCAGCTTTTGCGGCGGCTTCTCTTCTAATAATATTTAATGCACCACCGGCTTTAAACCACTCAATTTGTTGGTCGTTATAGCTATGGTTTACGATAATTTCCTCCGAAGTTCCATCGGCATGATGCAATACCAAAGTTAATGGTTTATCGGGCGCAAACTCGGTTAAACCTATAATATCAATAGTATCATCCTCTTGGATTTTGTTGTAGTCTTCCTTATCTGCAAAAGTTAAGCCCAACATGCCCTGTTTTTTCAAGTTGGTTTCGTGTATACGGGCAAAAGATTTTACCAATACCGCACGTACACCCAAATGACGAGGCTCCATAGCGGCGTGTTCACGAGAAGAGCCTTCACCATAGTTTTCATCGCCCACTACAATAGAGCCAATTCCTTGTGCTTTGTAAGCACGTTGAGTGGCAGGAACAGGGCCATATTCGCCAGTTAATTGGTTTTTAACGGTATCGGTCTTGTCGTTAAAGAAGTTAACCGCACCAATTAATAAGTTATTAGAGATATTATCCAAGTGCCCACGGAATTTCAACCACGGACCAGCCATCGAAATATGGTCGGTAGTACATTTACCTTTAGCTTTAATTAATAATTTTAAGCCTTTAAGGTCGGTGCCTTCCCAAGCCGCAAAAGGATCGAGCAATTGCAAACGGTGCGAAGTTGGCGAAACAATAACTTCTACTTTAGAGCCGTCAGCAGCGGGAGCTTGATAACCCGGATCGTCAACTGCGTAACCTTTTTCCGGCAGTTCCCAACCGTTAGGTTCATCAAGTTTTACTTGCTCGCCTTTATCGTTGGTTAACGTATCGGTAAGCGGATTAAAACCCAAATCTCCGGCAATGGCCAAAGCGGCTACTACTTCTGGCGAAGTTACAAAAGCATAGGTATTGGGGTTGCCATCGGCACGTTTTGCAAAGTTGCGGTTAAACGAATGCACAATAGTGTTTTTCTCTTGTTTTTCTGCACCTACCCTGTCCCACATACCAATACAAGGGCCGCAGGCATTGGTAAAGATGGTAGCATCTAAATCAGTGAAAGTATCTAATAAACCATCGCGATCTGCTGTATAACGTACCTGCTCAGAACCCGGGTTGATACCAAAATCAGCTTTTTTGCCCAAGCCTTTTGCAATAGCTTGTTTAGCTACCGAAGCTGCACGAGACAAATCTTCGTAAGATGAGTTGGTACATGAGCCAATTAATCCCCATTCCACTTTGGTTGGCCATCCGTTAGCTGCGGCAACCTCTTTCATTTTCGAGATAGGCGTAGCCAAATCTGGTGTAAATGGACCGTTCAAATAAGGCTCTAGTTCATCAAGATTAATTTCAATTAGTTGGTCGAAATATTTTTCTGGCTCTGCATAAACCTCTGGGTCGGCAGTTAGGTAATCTTTAATTGCGTTGGCTGCATCTGCTACATCGGCACGGTTGGTTGCACGTAAATAACGCTCCATGCTATTATCATAACCAAAAGTAGAGGTAGTAGCACCAATTTCTGCACCCATATTACAAATAGTTCCTTTGCCTGTACAGCTTAGGTTTTTAGCGCCGTCGCCAAAATATTCTACAATAGCGCCAGTACCACCTTTTACGGTTAAAATACCGGCCACTTTTAAAATAACATCTTTAGCCGAAGTCCAGCCACTTAATTTTCCGGTCAGTTTAATGCCAATCAATTTAGGAAATTTAAGCTCCCAAGGCAAACCGGCCATTACATCGCAGGCATCGGCACCGCCAACGCCAATGGCCAACATGCCCAAACCGCCAGCATTAACAGTATGGCTATCCGTACCAATCATCATACCGCCCGGAAAAGCATAGTTTTCTAACACTACTTGGTGGATGATACCAGCACCCGGTTTCCAGAAGCCAATGCCATATTTGTTAGAAACCGATGAAAGAAAATCGAAAACCTCGGCACTTTCAGTTTTGGCGTGAGGTAAGTCAATTTCAGCACCTAATTTGGCCGTGATTAAGTGATCACAATGTACAGAAGAAGGTACGGCAACTTTTGGTCGGCCTGCCTGCATAAATTGCAATAGCGCCATTTGCGCCGTTGCATCCTGCATTGCTACTCTATCTGGAGCAAAATCTACGTAGTCTGTGCCACGTACAAATGCTTTATTTGTTTTTCCGTCCCAAAGGTGTGCGTATAATATCTTTTCTGAAAGTGTTAAAGGTCTACCAACTAATTCGCGGGCAGCATCTACTCTGCTACCAAAGTTTGCATACACCTTTTTGATCATTTCTATATCAAAAGCCATTGATAATCTGTATTTAAAAGGTTATAAATCTTATTTCGAGCGAATTTACGAAAAAAACAGGTTTAATGGCATCATTGCATTATCATTATATTATTTGGAAAAATTCTAAATAATTGTTTTGCTGTCATCCTGAGCTTGTCGAAGGATTGCTGCGCTTTAGTAATTAATGGCATTTGTTGATTTTTCACTAGCGTTCCGGATGGCAATAAAAACAAAAAGTATTTCCACTTTAATTGGGGCTAGAATGGCAATTTTTTTGCAAATCGAGTCAAGTTAATCTGCGCAAATATTTTCATTTACATTATAAAAATAATTTAGGCTTCTTGCAATTAGGTTTCCAAGAGTATCGACAGAAACTTTAAAAGCTTCGGTTTGCATTGGGCATAGATGGAATTTGGACAGATGTAATTCGAAACTATCTTTCGTTTGTCTGTATGAACTTCCGACTTTTCTTTTTAAATCGACCGATAAATGCTGTGTTTCAGCAATTAATAAAGCCTCGGCTAAATTGTTTGCTCTTCCAATAAACTCTTGAAGGCTTTTGGTATCGTATACATATTTCAGTATATTATTATCATAATAGGCAATATAATAATATCCTATCCAGTTTTTAGTGATAAAGCCTTCTAAAGGAACATAATATTTGAGATGTTTGATCCTTGAACTGTCGCCGTAATTAATAATAGTTCTTGATGGTTTGTCTAAGTACTCTTTAAAAATACACTCCCAATAAATGTATTTTTTTGAAGGTGTAATGGCTTTGATGATATTTTCTAAAGTATCAAATTGGGTGGGTACGCTTTTAAAATCCTTTTCGACTTTTGGAGCGCATGATAAAATACAGATAGCAACAATCAGCAGAATATATTTCATATTAAAGGAGGCAGTTTTTTGGTTAAGGATGCAAAAATCGCCACAAATCCATACGATAACCAAAAAATTAAAGCCTTACGAAGTTTGCAAACTTCGTAAGGCTTTTTAGGTCTAACTAACCATTGGCTTGTATTTATTCCAATTATCGGCAATTATCCAAATGTTAATAAGGAATAGCACCACTGCCATAATTATACCTTCTGGTGCTACAATAGTGTGTTGTAGTAATATGCCAACCATTACCGGGAAAATAACGATAGCTCCCAAAGCCCTGGTTCTTGGTATGGCAAATAATACACCGCCAATAATTTCCATTGTGGCTAAAAGTGGCATTAGCCAAGGAATGGTCATAAATGCAGTCATTACCTTTAGTTGATCGGCGGGCAATTCTGGTACGGGCAGATAGTTGAAGAACTTGTTAAGGCCTGCGTTAATGAACATCAGTCCAAACAGTACGCATAAAATGAGTTTTACAATTTTCATTAGTTTAATTTTAGTTTTGGTTACTTAAAGTTAACTAAAAATAGATGAGAATTGCAAGAGAGGTGAGTATGTGCTATGCACAGGTCTAAGTATCCTAAACCCGGTAGGAGCAAAAATACTTTTTGATTTTTGTGTCATGCTGAGCGATAGCGAAAACTACGAAGTAGCTGCCCCAAAGGGGCTACTTTGTAGCGAAGCAAATCTGTTGTTTGAAGCAGTCTAGAAATAGATTCCTCCTAATGTCGGAATGACAAATAAGCGCCAACAAAAAGATTGTAGCGGATGATGAGACTATCTCAACCGAAGAAAGCTGTAATTGTGCCAAGGGCACTCCTTTGGAGCTTTCCAAAACCCTTATCCCTTTCGTCTTTTACCTTCGGCCTTATTAATGTATATTTGCCCCTATGACTAAAGAACAGTTGCAGGATTTAAGAGATAGATTGGCTTCTCTGAGGAGGCATCTTTGACGTTGATGAGCTTTTATACCAAATAAGCGAGGAGGAGAAAGTTACCCTCGACCCTAATTTTTGGGACAATCCTAAAAAGGCAGAGCAGATTTTAGCCCAAATAAGTACCAAAAAGAAATGGACAGAAGGTTTTGCGCAGGCTAATGCGGCTTGTGAAGACACCGCTGTGCTTTATGATTTTCAGCAGAGTGGCGATGCTACTGAAGAAGAAGTGGAAGAACAGTATCAACTGGCTTTAAAAGCGGTAGAAGAACTGGAACTAAAAAACATGCTGAACAGCAAGGAAGACCAACTGAACGCAGTTTTGCAGATTACGGCTGGTGCGGGCGGTACAGAAAGTTGTGATTGGGCAAGTATGCTGATGCGTATGTATATCATGTGGGCCGAAAAGAACGGCTACAAGGTAGCGGAACAAGATTATCAAGAAGGTGATGTAGCAGGGGTGAAAACGGTTACGTTGGAAATTAGTGGTGAGTTTGCCTATGGTTATCTGAAAGGCGAAAACGGGGTGCATCGTTTGGTGCGTATCTCGCCGTTCGATTCAAATGCCCGTCGCCATACCTCTTTTGCATCGGTGTATGTTTACCCTTTGGTAGATGATACTATTGAGATTGAAGTGAACCCATCGGACATTGAGTTTGAGACTTTCCGTTCGGGCGGCGCAGGAGGACAGAACGTAAACAAGGTAGAAACAGCAGTGCGTTTATATCACAAACCATCGGGCATTATTATTAAAAACCAAGAGTCGCGTTCGCAGTTGCAGAACAAGGAAAATGCGATACGCTTGTTAAAATCGCAATTGTACGAAATTGAGATGCGCAAACGTATGGAGGCTACGGCAGCTATTGAGGGAAGCAAGAAAAAAATTGAGTGGGGCTCGCAGATTAGAAGCTACGTGCTGGACGATAGACGTGTGAAAGACCACCGCACCAATTACCAGACTTCAAACCCCGATGCGGTACTGAACGGCGATATTAATGAATTTTTGAAGGCTTATTTGATGGAGTTCTGATTTGGTTGATAGACCATAGTTGATGGTCAATAGCTTGGGTGCAAGCTGCCAATTTTTATGTTCTTTTGTGGTTACATATTATTGAAAAATATATCTTTGGATATTAGATGTTTGGGGTTAGAAGCCCAAGCTATTGACCATGAACCATTAACTATCATCAATAAAACAATATAACAATGAAACAATATAAAATCTTCGGACTATTACTTCTTTTATCCGTTATGCTAAACGCTAAAGCCCAACAAGCAATTCCTTTATATGGTGGTGCTATACCGGGGGCTAAACCAACGCCTGCGGATTATATCGAAAATAATCAGCCCAGTAAAGATGGTTACTCACGCATTGGTAAAATCAGTGAACCCCGATTGTTGGTTTATCAGCCCCCAAAGCCAAATGGTACAGCAGTAGTTATTTGTCCGGGTGGGGGCTACAGTATTGTTTCTTCGGAAAAAGAGGGGATAGAAGTAGCTAAATCTTTTAATGAAATTGGCGTTACCGCTTTTGTTTTAATGTATAGGCTGCCTAGTGATTTGATTATGACCGATAAAGCCACAGGGCCACTGCAAGATGCCCTGCAAGCTATCTATCTGGTTAGAAAAAATGCTGCAACTTGGGGAGTGGACGTAAATAAGGTTGGCATTATGGGCTTTTCTGCGGGAGGTCACTTGGCATCTACATTAAGTGTACATTATGCTGATATGAAAATCCAAAATCAGGAAAATATTAACCTGCGACCAGATTTCTCGATTTTGATTTATCCGGTAGTTACATTCGGAAAATATACTCATGCAGGTTCGGTAAAAGCACTCTTGGGCGAAACGCCAACCGATGCGCAAAGAAAATATTATTCTTCGGAATTACACGTAACCGCTCAAACACCACCAACGTTTATAGTTCATGCCAATAATGATGTTACCGTACCTGTACAAAACAGTTTAATGTATAACGAGGCTTTGGCAAAAAATAAGGTAATTGCCGAAATGCACGTTTACCAATCTGGCGGACATGGTTTTGGTTTGGGCAATAAAAATACTACCGATAAATGGTTTGAACGTTTGCAGCATTGGTTGCAGGTTAATAAGTTTGATTAGTCATTGGTTGAATTGGTCATTGGTAGACTTACGAAGTTTTAGAAACTTCGTAAGTCTGTGAGAACTGCCAACTTTTTATAGCTTTTGTGGTTCAAAACATTATTTTTGGCCTTAGTTTAAACTTAAAATAAACTTTAATGAATAATTGGTTCAATAAAAACGGCATCCATTTAGCCATTCTGGCGGCTTTTGTTGTCATCTGTTTCGTGTATTTCAGTCCGGTTTTGCAAGGTAAAGCACCTGCGCAGAGCGATGTAATCCAGTCGAAAGCCATGCAGAAAGAAATCATGGAGTATAAAGACAAAGATGGCAAGGGGCCACTTTGGACCAATCAGATGTTTGGCGGTATGCCGGCCTACCAAATTTGGGTACAGTACGCCTACAACGGTGCTACCTATGGTATTGCGCTAATCACCAGAGCTTTACCAAATCCCGTAGGTACGGTATTGTTGTTGCTAATAGGCGCTTATTTCCTTTTCATTACATTAAAGGTAAACCCTTGGCTGGCGGCGGCAGGAGCCATTGCCTTTGCCTTTACCACCTACAATTTTGTACTCATTGCCACCGGACATAGCAATAAAGCATTGGCCATTGGCTTTTTTGCACCTATTATAGCAGGTATTTTTATCACATTGCGTGGCCGATACTGGCTTGGCGCAAGTTTAACGGCACTGTTTCTGGCCTTAGAGATTAGGGCCAACCACGTGCAAATGACCTATTATCTGGCACTTTCGCTATTAATTTTAGTGGGGATAGAACTGTATCAAGCCTATAAAAACAAAACTCTGCCCGCATTTGGTAAGGCCGTTAGCTTTTTGGCAGGCTCGGTAGTGCTGGCGGTAATGATTAACGCCAGTTTATTGTGGACTACCTCAGAATATGCGGCAGAAACCAACCGTGGCAAATCTAACCTTACCGATACCATTAGTCAGGAAAAGAAAGGCATGAGCAAAGATTACGCCTATGCGTGGAGCCAGGGCGTTGGAGAGAGTTTTACCTTTTTAATTCCGAACCTTTATGGCGGTGCAACGGGTATAGACGAACTGGTGAAATCCGAAAGCAATTTATATAAGGCCGTTGCTGCGGATTTTTCGGGCGGCGACCCTGCACAGACTACCCAAATTATACAACAGTTGGCGCAGGGCTTTAACATGCAGGAATATTGGGGCGAAAAACCGGGAACTTCGGGTGGCTATTATTTTGGAGCCATTGTTTGTTTCTTATATGTATTCGGACTGTTTATTGTTCGCAGCAGGGTAAAATGGTGGATTTTAGCAACTACCGTACTGTTTATACTGTTGTCGTTCGGTAAGAATTTTCCGTTGGTTTCGGATTTGTTCTACGATTATTTCCCACTCTACAACAAATTCCGTGCGGTAGAATCTATATTGGCGGTAGTAGGGTTAATGGTACCGATATTGGCTTTCTTGGCATTAAAAGAAGCGCAGGAAGGCAGCATAGACCAAAAACAATTGGTTAAAAAACTGACATGGAGTGCAGGTATTACCGGAGGTTTCGCCTTGATTGTTGCCATTGCGCCCACTTTACTCTTTAGCTTTAAGACCAATAACCATGCAGAAATTGTACAGGCGTTAACGCAGGCACTGCAAAACAATGTTACTGCGGCACGCAAACTTACCGATGCCTTGGTGCAGGACAGGGCAGCTATTGCCCGTGCCGATGCGTTTAGGGCATTTTTGTTTATCGTTATCGGCTATGCCATTGTTTGGGCTTTCATTACCAAGAAACTGAACACACAATTGGCATTTGGCTTATTGGCTTTCGCCGTATTAATTGACATGTGGCAGGTAGACCGCAAGTATCTGAACAGCAAAAATTTTGAGAGCAAATCTACCTTGGCCAACTATTTCCAACCGAGGGATGTAGATAATTTTATATCGAGCGATAAAGAGCCGAATTACAGGGTTTACGACCAGAGCATCAATACCTTTAACGATGCCAGTACTTCTACCTTCCATAAAACCATTGGCGGTTACCATGCGGCCAAGCTAAAAAGATACGATGAACTGATCCAACATCAGTTTGCCAAAAGCGTAAACCAAGATGTATTGGATATGCTGAACGCCAAATATTTTATTACGCAAGACCCACAGAACGGTTCGTACAAGATGAGCAGAAATGCTACGGCACTGGGCAATGCGTGGATTGTAAAAAGCGTGCAGTTTGTTAAAAACTCTGATGAGGAAATGAAGGCCATCAACAGCTTTGACCCTAAGAACGAAGCCATTGTTGACGAGCAGTATAAAAAACTGTTGGACACTACCCGTTTGGGTGCCGACCCAACGGCCTTCATCAAGATGGAAAAATACCACCCAGACCATATTGAGTACAGTTACAGTGCCCCTCGTGATGTAATTGCGGTATTCTCTGAAATTTATTACGACAAGGGCTGGAACATGTACATTGACGGGGAGCAGAAACCTTATTTTAGGGCCAACTATGTGCTGCGTGCCGCTCAACTGCCTGCGGGCAACCACAAGGTAGAATTTAAGTTCGAACCTAAATCGTACTACGTAGGTGAGAAGATTTCTTTGGCAGGTACTATCTTGTTGTTGCTCTGCCTAGGTTTTGCAGGTTATAGCGAAACCAAAAAGAAAAAGCAATAGTTGCATAAAAGATTAAATGTGCTATTTTTGGGCACATTTTCGGGATGTAGCGTAGCCAGGTATCGCGTCAGCATGGGGTGCTGGAGGTCGGAGGTTCGAATCCTCTCATCCCGACCAATGAAAAAGCCTTTAGCGTAATGCTAGGGGCTTTTTTGGTTTTGGAGGAAACCAGTTCTTTTGCAATTGATGAAAAAGGGAATAAGTATTATTGTTATGCAAGCATAACATAGTACACTAAGAGTACTCTATCCCTACTTTAAACCTACCTTTGATATACTCTAAACCTAGCTGAGCAATAAGGGGTTTCTTATTGAACTTTTAAGTGTGCTCTCCGTATCTCCTTCGGGGCTTGCTTGGTAAAATGGCCGTTTTTCCGAAGGATTGCCGAACATGGCCCGAACAACACTCGAACAAGGGCGCATTTTTGACTGGAAATGGCTGGTTTTGGCCGATGCTCGATTGTCTGTTTTATACGAGATGGCAAATAAACGAGCCTAAGCAGATTAAAGGTTTTTTTCACTGCACAGTTCCACCTTCATCGTCATCCCGTACTTGATACGGGATCTTGATACGGAGGTGTTACCTTTTAGCCTCCTAGCCGGCTGGGCTAGTCCTTTCTCCTTGTTGAGAAAGTACCAACCTGAGCTTTAGCGAAAGCATGCCTACCTTTAAAAAACAATAAACAACTAGGCATAACATCAAGGCTGCCGAAATTTTGTTGCAAATCCACAAGCTGGGCTATTAAGACGCAAGAAAAATGAGCATTAATGTTGGTGCTGCATTTTGGTTGGTAGATCGCTCTGCTTTCTTGCTTGTACCTGCTCTTTAAATGGTAGTGCGATGCCCAGCTTGGTCTTTCCTTCCAAAATTTCGGAGGCCGTAGGTCGTACTTGGGGATGGAAGTAGCTTATTGGTTTGACGGTTCTTTCCGTCTTCCTATTGCCCTAAAGTTGTAGAGACCTTTGGTTAGCAATTATAGGCCCTCTTCTGCCATGTCGACGTTAGGGGACAGCTAGTATCTTCTAAGATTAAAAGTCTACCTGAATAAAATTGCTTCCAAAAATTGTAGGCTGGCAGGTAAAACCTTAAAAAACTATGCAAGCATAACATAGTACACTAAGAGTACTCTATCCCTACTTTAAACCTACCTTTGATATACTCTAAACCTAGCTGAGCAATAAGGAGTTTCTTTGACAGCATGAGCACTCCTTGTTCAGTAAAAGCATAAGGTGCTTTTCGAGTACCGCCACAACTTGATGTTCCATTTTGGAATATCAAGTTTTTAAACTCTTCTTGTGAGAGTTGGAACATAAAATCATCTGGAAACCCTTTAAGATTGTCTATATAACATAAAAATAGAAACGCTACTAATTAATTAGTAGCGTTTCTTCATATTGCCCTTTAAAAACTTGCTTTCTTTTTGTTCAGCAGTTCTTTTGGAAAACCATGCTCATCTAAAAAGGCTTTGGATTTTTTAGCCTTATCTACAAAAAATGGGTGGTTGCCATAATCTTTAACATTGCTATCGGTCTGAACCCTAATTTTTAATGTTTTGCTAATTACACTTGCCATTATTATAACCTCCTAACTATTACAAAGTTAATTTATTTTTTACGCATTACCAAAAAGGCATCATAATTTGTGTCGCTCCGAAATTCAGTCCATTCGCCTTTTATAAAGCCATATACATATAAAAGGTTGTTTATTTCTTCCCAGTTTGAAGCTATTCCCATTTGATATAATCTTGTTCTTGCCTGAGTGCTGCCTTGTGCATAAACCATCACATCGGGAAAATGTTCTGTAAAAACTAGAACAGTGGCTGCTACTGTTGCCAATATCTTGTCCCTATCGTTGTTATTGGATTTTGAGAGGTCGTTAATTTCCCCAGTTCTGGGGTCTAAATCGCCAAAACCCAAATTGAAATAGGTTACACCATTTGAGTTTTGGGGGCTAAAGCGTACAACCTTTTTAATTATACCATTCGGTCCCTCGCTGTCAAATTCAAAATCTAAATAGCCAGCATTGGTTTTAATAGGATATTTCTCTAGATTCATGATGTTGAGGATGTTGTATTGCAAATAGCTTATCACAAATTGTGACAAGTCAATCCAGTTTAGTTTTTAAATATAAACAAAAAGTCCCTACCTCTTACTACAAACAAAAGTTCTTTCTTGCTTAGATTAACTCGGTTTTAATCTCAATGTACCCAGGGCCGGGGTCGAACCTATTCTCTGCACTTTCAGAAGTAATGACCTTTTCTTGGCTTGCTATTTTTCTCCTAATTTAGAAAAATCCAATAACTCATCGAGAACAACATTAATATTTGGTGCAGTTTCTTTTTTAGGCATGTTGAGTTGGCGTTAAATGGTTAGTTAAATTTAATAAAAATATACAAACGCATCTGCGTTACGGGCAAGGTTACTTTATATAAAAACAAGCTACGAATGGTAGTGAATGAGCCGAAGCAGATAAAGGTAGATTAATTGGTGCGGTAAGAATACCGACCAAAAGGAAAAAAGGTTTTTTTCACTGCACAGTTCCACCTTCATCGTCATCCCGTACTTGATACGGGATCTTGATACGGTGGTGTTACTTTTTAGCCTCCTAGCCGGTTGGGCTAGTCCTTTCTCCTTGTTGAGAAAGTACCAAAGAAACAAGGCTGCCGAAATTTTGTTGCAAATCCACAAGCTGGGCTATTAAGACGCAAGAAAAATGAGCATTAATGTTGGTGCTGCATTTTGGTTGGTAGACCGCTCTGCTTTCTTGCTTGTACCTGCTGTTTAAATGGTAGTGCGATGCCCTGCTTGGTCTTTCCTTCCAAAATTTCGGAGGCCGTAGGTCGTACTTGGGAATGGAAGTAGCTTATTGGTTTGACGGTTCTTTCCGTCTTCCTATTGCCCTAAAGTTGTAGAGACCTTTGGTTAGCAATTATAGGCCCTCCTCTGCCATGTCGACGTTAGAGGACAGCTAGTATCTTCTAAGATTAAAAGTCTACCTTAATAAAATTGCTTCCAAAAATTGTAGGTTGGCAGGGAAATGGCTAGGTTTGGCCAATGCCTGATTTGCTTTATAGTGGGATGTCTCATACTGAACAAGCTACGAATAGTAGTGAATGAGCCGAAGCGAGTAAGATTTATTTCTTTTTCTCTCCAATTTTATAACCTACACTTTTTCTTTCTGTTGGTTTAGGTTCTTCAATTTTTTGATGTAAACGGTCGATGTATTCGAAAACCACCTCCATATTTTTGTTTTGATTGGTGTGCATTCTAGCATGTTTCTCCAGTATATTTTTTATTTCCGCTATTTCCAATCTGAGTTCAGTATTGTCTGTTAATAATCGCCGCAGTTTAGTAAATACCCTAATAATCTGTATATTTACCTGTATGGCCTGCTTGCTGTTTAGCACACTCGATAGCATAGCCACTCCCTGTTCTGTAAATGCAAATGGTTTAGCACCGCCGAATGATTTTTTATCAGGTATCACAGATTGTGATACCATATCATCTAATTCGCCCTCCGTAATTTCGAACATGAAATCTTCCGGGAAACGGTCTATATTTCTTCTAACAGCTTGTTTTAAAACTCTTGTTTCAACATTGTAAAGTGCAGCCAAATCTCTATCGAGCATTATCTTTTGGCCCCGTACCAGATAAATCTGGTTCATGACAATTTCGTCTGGCAGTCCAATTTCTTTTTTAAGCATGTTGAGCTGGCGTTAAATGGTAGTTAAATATAATAAAAATATACAAACGCATCTGCGTTACTGGCAAAGTAACCCTGTGTAAAGATAGCTGCAAATTATAGTGAATGAACCTAGACAGGTAAAGGTAAATTTTGGTACGGTGATAACACCGACCAAAGGGAAAGGGAAAATTTAGCAATATTTTATAGACAGTTTGTCATGTTCTGTGATTTTTAATTTTGTTTGTTCTAATAAAATGAAATTTTGTCTGCTTTTTTAAGCGTAAAATCAAATTATTTGTAATATAATAATTGTGGAATTCATCTGAGTAGTAGTATAAGTTTGTTGTGAAAATTTTTTCTCATATGGTTTCAGTGTAAGGTTGAGCTAATTAAAGTGTGGAATAAATATCACATGTTATATGTGTTTTTCGAAAACAAGTTGTTGATCCAGTGCTTATTGTGTTTTCATTGGTACGGTATTAGATGCGTTTTTTAGACCTAATATCACAGATAATTAAAAATTAAAACTATGGCAAAAAATCAATTTAAATTTAAACTTAAAATCACAGGATTTGAGTTAGAGGTTGAGGGATCAAAAGAAGATGTTGCGGCTATTACATCCAGCGTAACAAATCAAATAAAGGGATTGACAAACCCCCAATTGCTTGGAGATAATATCGATACCGAAGATACTGAATCTACAGATGTTACTCCAACATTGCTTCCGCAAGCTCCAAGAAAGAGAAGCACACGTAAAAAGTCTTCCTCAAGTGGGAGTGGTAATATGAAAATTGAGCCTATAGATTTCAAAAATGATCCTAAAAAGTATAGTGCGCCCTCTATGAACTGGACCACATTACAAAAAGCTTTATGGTTAATGTATGTGATTAACAATGAAAAAAATATAAGTGAATTAAGTATCGCACAGATTACCAATACTTATAATACATACTATAAACAATCAAAAACTATTCGTTCAACTAATGTTGCAAGAGATTTAGGAAAAGTAAAATTAGGCAATGGTGCTTTTGTCGGAGAAAATGCTTCAGTTAGTCCTCATACGTGGTATCTGACGGACGCTGGAAATCTACAAGTGCAAAATATAATAAAAGAATCCAAAGGATAATGGGTTTAGTTGAAAGAAATAATTTAATTTCTAATGTATCTCCTCCATTTGATCATTTACTAGCAACTCAGTTTGTTGATGAGTTCCTTTCCATGGAGCGCCGCTTTATTCAAAGAGACTGGGAACCCGCTGAACTTGACGCAGGGCAATTTGCAGAGATTACATTCAGAATATTATACCATTTAGATAGTGGGAATTTAAACTATAATAAGGAAGTAAAGGATTGCAAAAGATATTTTATTAATAATGATGTACCTCACGCTCTCAATAGAAAGGATGTATCTCATTTATCCTCCGTGCTAGGAGCAATATATGAATTTAGAAGTGATAGAGGAGCAGTCCATATTTCTCCTACATATAGTCCAAATCACATGGATTCTAAATATTTAATCGAATCGATTAGATGGTGTATGAATGAGATGCTTAGAATTTTTTGGAATGGAGATAGGGAAGAAGTAGCGAAAACTATTAGAGAACTTCTCCAATTTGATGTGCCATGTATTGGTGCCTATGGAGATATCTTAATCGTTCAACGCACCGATCTTAAATCAGATGAGGAAATTTTAATACTTCTACACTATGCTGGAGAAAATGGTTTTAGTCGAAAGGAATTAGGACTTCACGCCCTAAGTAGCCCATCTTCTATAACTACTAATTTGCAAAAATTATGCTCACCGACCAAAAGACAAATAATTAAATTAAAAAATGGCAACTATCGTTTAACTGATCTTGGAAGCCGCAGAATACGTATGGAATTAGCGGATAAGCTCTTATTGAGTATATAGGTTTGATTAAAAATTTCGTTTCCTTGATGTTTTGTTTGGCTAGGGTTTTTAGAGGGCAAATCTTGTTAAAGTTTTTTTTCATGCTATACCGCTAAATCAGAGATCGCAGAAGAGTAAATATTTTATCCAAATCAAAAGTGGATATATTGACCCACATCTTAAAATAGTTATATTTTAACACTAAATATAGCTCGTAGTTAATCAGTTATTTTCAAAATATAATCTCCATCATCACTCCAGCCAAGTTGGGGATGAAATAAAACAAAGGCTGTTTCTTCTGCAACAGTTGGAGATATTAACGTTCCACGTTTTATTCTTCCATTACAAGAATTTAACTTCTTAATTGCATTTACAATCCTTCCCTTAGTAAGTTTTTTATCTTCTCCACCATTAAGCCTTTGAATAAGTAAATAATTCTCAAATACATCTATTAAGGTGTAGGGTGCATTTTCAACTAAAGAATGCCAAACCATTTTTGTACGTAACGCTTTTAGCGCATAGATTCTAATCAAATCCCAAGCAGTGTTTTCATCAATCATATTGTTTTCAATCAAAGTGTTTTTTATTTATTCTTAATGCAATTTTGTTAATCGTATCAGCATTGTCTGAAAAAACATATCTAGATATATGATACTTATGATTATCGTTGATGAAGTTAATTAATTCATCTGTGGCTTTTTGATAAGTGATCACCTTTTGTGCCTTTATTTTTTGGAAACGCAAGTCAATTTTTGTTGTATTTATTGATAAACACATGGAGGGCGTTAAAGGGAAGAAAATCACAACACCTTTATCAAATTTGGTATTGTGAATTACCTCATTATAATCAAACGAGAAACCCGGATTATCTGTTGTGATAAATCCGTGGTTGGATGTATATACCTTCCATTGAAAATTCGGAAGGTGTTCTGAAAGTTTTAAATGCATTTCGTTATTTTTGTCCCTTGTCATAGCTATATGTGCAAGATGGCTTTCGCTATGCTGTTCCGTAGATTCGATATACTCACGCCTGACTTTTTCAGAAAATATCTCAAATTGCTTCCCTGCATTAGCTGAAAACCTACCTTCTCTGTCTTGCTCAATCTCGTTTTTTAACTTACTTATTTCGGTTTCAAGTATATCCTTAAGCGCCGTCGGCACCACTTTCTTACGGAAATATTCATTTCTTATTTTTAGATCAAGGATAATATGGATAAGCAAATGTGTATCTTTTATCGGCAGAGCTTTCTGCTTGGCTTTAATTTTTGCTATCAGCTTAGGATATTCTGTTTCGTATGAATGGAATGATTTTTCGATATACAGTGAAGGCAGGCCGGCCATCTCCGGATTTTTGGTCCAAAAAGAAGGCTTTAACGTATAAAAATCCTTTGATCTACAAACTTCCGAAGGATACTTAGGCTCATCAAATACTTGACGGCCATGTTTAAGCAAGTAACAATCCAAGCAATGTAGCTTCCGTTCTTTGTTTCGAAATTCCTTTAAATAAACTTCTGGTAAAAAATGTTGTTTCATATATGAGGAGGCATTATACTATAACTCAAACACATCTACCTCTTATTATAACGAAAACCCCTTTTCTTGGCTTGCTATTTTTCTCCTAATTTAGAAAAATCCAATAACTCATAGAGAACAACATTAATATTTGGTGCGGTTTCTTTTTTAGGCATATTGAGTTGGCGTTAAATGGTTAGTTAAATATAATAAAAATATACAAACGCATCTGCGTTGCGGGTAAGGTGATTTTATATAAAGACAAGCTACAAATTGTGGTAAATGAGCCGAAGCAGGTAAAGGTAGATTAGTTGGTATGGTGATAACACCGACCAAATGGAAAAGAGATAAATCAAAATCGGAATATTACTGAAGATTTAGAAAAGTTGGCAAAACTAAAAGCTGACGGTTTAATTACCGAAGAAGATTTTGAAAAGCCAAGGCGAAAATTTTAAGCTAATAAGATTTCCTTAGGCTAATGTACAGTTTGTGGGCCGCAGAACACAAGGGACACAACGAGTATGAATTAGATTTCTTTTAATCGAAAAAGCCCCAAATTTCGGGGCTTTTTTATTTCAAATTCTTTTTATACGTTTGATTTAGCCAAAACAAATTACACTATGACACCAAAGGAATTTTATCTAGATACACCTCTATATACTAAAATTGTTATATCAATTGAAGAAGCTAAAGAAATTGTTTCTAGTGGTTGGGTTGATAGTTTTGATGGTTATAATCCTTTATTAAAAGGAGAAACAACTTTTTTTTTAAATTATAGCCAATTTGATGGGGGCTACAATTCACCCAATTTTCAAATTTTCACTGCTACATTGAGATGTCGCAGAACAGACCGACAGTTTTATTTTCTAATTTCATATAATAAAACAAAGGAAGAACTACAAAAGATTGGACAGTTACCAAGTGTAGCCGATTTTCATATTTCAGAAATTAAAAAATTCGACAAAGTAATTTCTAAGGAAAAACAAAAGGAGTTTACCAAAGCAATTGGACTAGCGGCAAATGGTGTTGGCATTGGTTCTTTTGTCTATTTACGCAGAATTTTCGAAGATTTGATTGATGAAGCGCACAATGAATTTAAAAAGGCAGACGGATATGATGCCGAAGCCTTTGGCAGAAAGAGAATGGGCGAGAAGATAGATTTAATGAAAGACCATCTTCCGGAATTTTTAGTAGAGAATAAAGAAATATATGGTGTTCTAAGCAAAGGTATTCACGAATTAGAAGAACAAGAATGCCTAGCCTATTTTGATGTAATGAGAGTTGGAATCGAACTAATCTTAGAAGATAAACTCGAAAAATATCAAAAACAGCAAAAAAGAGAAGAAGCCAAAAAGAAAATAGCAGAAGCGGCACAGAAAATTAACTCAAAAAAAACATCATAAGCAAAGCCCCATTTGGGGCTTTTTTGTTTTCCTATTCTTTTCCTCTCGCTCTTATTTTCCCACTTTTACGCCATGCAGGAAATTACCGCTTGCTTCTTGGCACTAAGGATTACAACCAAGGTGTAGCGCTGTACCAAGAGTATCGTTTATTTTTTTAAGTATAATAATTATTATAAAAAGATTATATTTAACTACAAATCCTTGTCATGTCTTTAAGAAAACTTTTTTTATGCATAATCGCGATGATTTTATCAATGAGATCATTTAGCGCGACAAAAGAAGTAGTTTATGATTGGAGCACTAATACCCTTAAATGGGGTTACGAAACCCGCTACATTCCATGTCTCGAAACATTTAATTTTAAAGTGATTAATTGCCCGACTGGTACGACGGATGTTGAGGTAATTTTTTACGAAAGTATCGGTGATGACTTTATGACTACGAAGATCGACTCGACAAAGGGAACACCTTACATTGCCGCTAAAACAATAACTACAACCGAGTTCATAGCAACCATACCGTCAAAATCTCATAAGCGTTATTATTTCATCAACGTAAAGATTGTTTCTAAAGTCTCTACAACTTCTGATCCGAATGTTACAATAGCGTCCAATTTTGGTAAGCCAAAAGATTTAGGTAGTGGTATTACTGAGCAAATAAATACGATGACTACAACGACAAAACATCCTTCTAGCCCAACAAATACGCCTTCCGAAACAGTTACTACTACTAAGGATGTGATTACGACCCAGATTAAAAAAATAGAAGACAAAGTATATGCCGTTCCTTTAAAATCAGAGCTAACTTATTTCGAAGTTTTGTTTTCTGTTTCATCAATTTCCATTCCGCAAAACGGGGTGTGGGGCAATGCTGATTTCAAAGTAGGATTTATTTCTGGTTTAAAATTTCATTTTGCACCAGTATCTACCTCAAATCCCAATATTGGCCGTTATGCACTCTATCCCCGACTCAGCAAGTGGAGTGCGACAATTGGTGCACTAATTACAGATGTGAGCTATAAAGGAGTACCAATCAGTGCGGCACTTGTTGGGCTTAGACCAACTGTAGGATTAGATTGGGAAACTTTAAATGGTGCATTAGGAATTTCTGGCGGCACTTTTTTAGGTCAGCAGGAGATATATCCCAAATTGAGTACCGATAAACGATTAGTTGCCGGGTTTTATTTGGGGCTTTCTTTTTCGGCAGACGTTTTTACCCGTTTCAAGACACAGGTTCCCGCAACCGGTTTAACCCCTTAACGTATATGAATAAACAATGTATTTTAATATCACTTTTGTTGTTCTTGATAAGTTGTGTCAAAGATACAACTTCACGAAATGATATTATAATGTTTACCGCTTTGATAAATAGTTCAGACTTCACTAAGAATGAGTTTGTTGGTGATGGAACAACAAAATATAAAATAGAATTAAGGGCGCTAAATGGCATCAATATCACTGATGGCAAAACAGCGACCATATCGGTTACCGATGGATGGCTTTCCGCTGTGAATAATTTAGGCAATGGTTCGTCATCAAGTATCATTTCTACGATAGTAAATGGAGGCAGAACTACATTTTATTATGTTGCTGGAAATGAGGCGCGATCGAACGCCTTGCTTACGGTTACTATTGAGGGACTTACTCAATCCTTTAATTTTTCTATACTTCCATCCGAACCGGATAAAATTCAGTTATCAGTCTCGCAACCGAATCCTACCATCAATGATAACGTCGATGTGACAGCCTTTTTAGTAAAAAATAATCCAAATAGCAATTTGACGTCAAAGGGATTAAAAGTCTTTTTTACCGTTACTAAAACAAATGCGGCAGATCAAATTAGCGCAAATGCTAGTGTTCCGGGGTATAGCACATCGACAATCGATGGAAACGGTTTTATTGTCTGTAAGACTTTAGTTACAACAAATAGAAAACCAGGCACTTTAACAATCACCGCCACATATACCAAAACCGATAACTCAGTAGTTACAGAGTCGACAAACCTGACTTATCTACCTTAGTGGCTATCTAAATTCCAGCTCTTATGAACCTATTGTCCGGCTGCTGGCTCTTAGGAGTGTATAACAAATAAAGTTCAATAAGTGGCTTTTAATTGAAAGGTTTGTAGTCGCTAACTACCCAGGGCAGGATTCGAACCAGTGCTCTACACTTTCAGGAGCAATGACCTTTCTTGATTTGCTATTCTCCTAATTTAGAAAAATCTAACAACTCATCAATGGTTACATTTAGTGCTTTAGCTATTAATACCAAGTTAAATGCAGTCGGGTTTGCTCCATTGATTTCGTAATTGTTTACTACTTGTTTATCCTTAAAACCAATTTTTGTAGCTAAAGCAGGTTGAGTCAGATTGGCTTTTTTTCTTAATTGCTTAATACGTTGAGCCAAAAGTACTTTGAATTGCTTAACCGTCATTTTTTCCATTAAGCCAAACTGGAAATATTTTTATTAGAAATGGTCAATATAAATATTGACTTTTTGGAAAATATTTATATATTTGAACAATAAATTAGGTAATAATAAGAGTCTTGCAATCGCAATCTGAGGCCGTGACGCAGGACAGCAGAATTATTACCCCATATCCTATTTTGTATGTACCTTTGGCACTTCGAAATGGATGTGGGGCTGCTGTATCATGTCACGTAAGGCCTCAGAAACTTTAAGCGATTATGGTATGCAGTCCCACATTTATTTTTGGGACTTATCGGCCAACAAAGACTCGTATAACCAATACGAGCAAATGAAACCAACGCTGTTCTATCCGTTTAATCGGCTTTATGCCCTAAAACCAAAAAATCCGGTTTAGCTTTTGCGAAGCAAACGGCAACGCTTGGTTAGTTAATTATGTTTTTCGTTGCCGTTTGTTTTTTAATGTTTTCCTACTACCTGATATTTTTCCTACTACCGCATTAAGATCCTGAAATAAATTCAGGATGACGTGGAGGAGAAAGGGAATGACGGGAGAGCGTAAAACCTGCAAGGTTTGAAGCAAAAATTTTCAACTTAACTAGACTTATAAAAATGACATTCAAAAAAACAGCGCTTTTAAGCGCAATGGCCATGCTATGCCCTTTCGGGAGCAAGGAGCAAAGAACAAGGAATAAGGAGCAAAGAGTAAGGATTAAAGAGCAAAGAGTAAGGAATAAGGAGCAAAGAGCAAAGCAGAAAGCTTACTTACAAGTTGCTTTATTGCTATGTCTCTTTAGTGGGCCATTGATGGCACAAGATACAAGGCCCCTAAAAGTAGGCGACAAATTGCCCGAAACTTTTTGGCAACAGGAGCATACCGTTTACGCCAATGGTAAAACTACCCAACAGACCTTGGCGCCATACAAGGGCAAACTGCTCATTCTGCAATTCTGGGCCACGTGGTGCGGCACGTGCATCGGCAAGCTGCCCCTGTTAGATAGTTTAAGCCAACTAAACATGAAGGTACAGTTGGTAAGCAGCAAAAAGGCAAGGGAGGGCTTTGCACAGATAGACCGCTTTTTTACACAGAGCCCCATGGGCCAAAAGCACCCACAGCCCAGCATCATAGACGATGAGCTGCTCGGCCAGTTGTTCCCCTTTAGGCAGGTGCCGCACTATGTATGGATAGACTACCAGGGCAGGGTGGTTGCCATTACCAATTACCTGTTCACCGGCGTACCGCTTGTACAAAAAGTACTGGCCGTACAACAGCGGGCACTGGCCAAGAGGGAGGGGCAATGAGAAAGCTGTTCACAGGAATAACCTTGCTGCAAATGGTATTTGCGGCAATATGCGCACATGCGCAAAGCCTTAGGCTGTATATCTATGATGCCCACAACAGGCAGGCCATTGCCGGGGCGGGCATCCATATCAGCCCGGGCAATATCAGCCAATTGAGCGGTAGCGATGGCAATGCGGTCGTTAACCTGCAAAGGGGCAATTATACCCTTTGGGTGAATAGCCTCGGCCACCAAAAGCAACAGTTAGAACTACAATTTACGGGCGATACCCTGTTGCGCATCGGGCTTGTGCCACAGGCCTTACAACTGGACAGTGTGGTGGTTTCCACAGGTTACCAGACCCTTGCCAAAGAACGTGCCACAGGCTCGTTTACACTGGTAGACAATAAGCGCTATAACGAACAGATAGGCGCAAACGTACTGGAACGCCTTCGTTACATTGCCAATGGCGTTGCGCCCGTTGCCGACCGCATTACCAACCTCGGCGAAAACGCCATGCTGATAAGGGGCATGAGCACCCTTAGTCCGGGCATACAGCGCCCATTGGTGATTGTTGACGGTTTTGAATATCAGGGCGATTTAAACAACATCAACCCCAATGATATTGATAACGTTACCTTTTTAAAGGATGCCGCGGCAGGTTCCATCTGGGGCGCAAAGGCGGCCAATGGGGTTATTGTGCTCAGTACCAAAAAGGGCAGTCGCAACCAAAAAGTAAACGCAAGCGTAACGGCCAATGTGAGTACGGGCAGTCCGCCAGAGCTTAACTATATTAGGCAGATGGCATCCACCGATCTGATAGCGGTAGAGCAGTTGCTGTTTGCCAACAAGTACAGGTTTGCAGATACGGCCAGAACTACGCATCCGCCATTTTCGGAAGCCTACGAACTGATGTTTGCCCATAAGAACGGCAAACTGAACGATAGCCAGTTGGCAGTAGCTCTGTCCATATTGGGGCAACATGATGTAAGGCAGGATTTTAACCGTTACTTTTACCAGAATGCAGTTGACCAGCAATTTGCCCTTAACCTAAGCGGTGGCTCTAATCTGTTGTCGTGGTATATTTCGGCGGGCAGGGATTATAATGTTTCTAACCTTGATGCCAAGTATAGCCGCAATAGCTTAAGGCTTTCCAACCAGTTCCGGTTCTCCAACCGGATAAATGCCAGTTTGGACGTGGCCTACACAGCTAGCAACAGCACCTCCGGCAAACCTGCATACGGTACTATTAGCCTTACCAATAGCCGCCTGCCTAGCTATACTTCTTTTGCTGATGAAAACGGGAACGCCCTGCCTTTGTACGCCTATTACCGAAAGGGCTATATCGATGAAATAGGCAACGGCAAACTGTTAGACTGGCGCTATTATCCCCTAACAGATTATAGTTATGGCAGTACCAAGAACGAGGTCGGCGATATTAACGCCACCCTGGGGCTCGATTATAAGGTGCTGGACTGGTTAAAGCTAAGTGCCAAATACAGGGTACAGCAACAGCTATCGGAGCAGAACACTTTAAATACCGTAGAAAATTACTATGCCCGTAACCTCATCAACACGTTTACGCAGGTGGCCGCCAATGGTTCGGTTACCTATAAGGTGCCATTGGGCGACATACTGGACAGAACCAATGAAAAGCTGAGCGCCCAAAACCTACGTGCCCAACTTAACTTAGACAGGTGTTTTAACCAGTTTAGGTTGGTGGTGCTGATGGGGACGGAATGGAGCGAAAAGGTTAACAATGGCCTTACAGATAGGTTTTACGGTTATGACGACGAACTGCTGAGCATTGTGCCCGTCGATGTGATTAACCAATACCCCAGTTACATGACGGGTGGAAGTGTCATTATTCCCTCTGTAACCAATTTTAGGGGTACCAATAACAGGTTTGCATCGGTATATGGCAATGGTGCACTATCGTACAGGGACAGGTATACCTTAACGGCAAGTGCCAGACGTGATGCCTCCAACCTGTTTGGGCAGGCCACCAACGACAGGTGGAAACCCCTATGGTCGGTTGGTGCGGCATGGATACTCTCTAAGGAGCATTGGCTAAAACATGACAAGGTGCAGGAGCTGAAGCTAAGGTTAAGCTATGGCAAACAGGGCAATATAGACCCGTCGAAAGTGGCGGTTACCACGCTATCTTACGGTTCCAATAACGCCTATACCCTAACGCCCATTGGAACTATCAACAACTATCCGAACCCTGATTTGCGCTGGGAACAGGTAGCCATGCTCAATTTGGGTGTTGATTTTAGCCTGTTTAAAGGAAAGCTATCGGGCAGTATAGAGCATTACCGGAAATACATGACAGACCTCTATGCCAATATGCAGATAGACCGTACTACGGGCATAGCCAGTGGTAGTGTAACCCGCAATGTTGGACAGGCAAAGGGAAATGGTTGGGATATTGAACTGCGTACCCGCCAGCAAATGGGGGCAATAGGGCTTACATCAGACCTTATTGTAAACACCTATACCGATAAGATCACCAAGCTCAATACCGAAATAGCGGAAGCAAAACAGTTGATGTCGGCAGGTTTTGGCGTGGTACAGGGTTATTCGATATATGCCCTGTTTGCATACAAATGGGCCGGACTTGACCCAACCAACGGCGACCCTATGGGTTATTACAATGGACAGCAGACCAAAGATTACAATCTTATCGTTAACCAGACCTTATTGACCGATGCCGAATATCTGGGGTCGCAACTGCCAAAGCTTTTCGGTTCGTTGGGATTGGGCGTTAACTGGCATAATTTTAATCTGGCTTGCAGGTTTTCGTACAAGTTTGGCCATTATTTTAGGCGCAGTTCGATAGATTATGGCGCATTGGTAAGCCTGCTGAACGGACACGCCGATTATGCCGAGCGTTGGCAGCAGCCCGGTGATGAAACAAGGACAAACGTGCCGTCTTTTGTTTATCCCGTAAATGCCCTTAGGGATAATTTTTACACCAACTCGGCAACATTGTTCGAAAAAGCTAGCTATGTTAGGCTGCAATATATCAAGCTATCGTACCAGTTAGACAGCCAACGACAGCGCTGGCTACCGATAAAAAACCTAAATGTGGTAGTGGCGGCAAATGAGCTCGGCATTATATGGCGGGCCAACCGCCTTGGCCTCGATCCCGATGCGGGACTGATGCCAAGACCGGGTAGGGTAAGTTTTGGACTATCTACAAATTTTTAAATCCATAGGGTATGAAGCCGCTATTCATGGCGGCTTCATTACCATAAAAATAATAAATAGACAGATGAAGACATTATATAGCATATTAATACTCACTGCCATGGCAGGCCTAAGTGGCTGCAAGAAGTTTCTGGACGAAAAATCCAATAAAAAACTGGTAGTGCCCACCACCGTAGCCGACCTGCAAACCTTGATGGACGACAGGTCTTTTATCAACGAAAAAGAGCCCAGCGCAGGCATTGTGGCCTCCGATGATTTTTACATGAATACAGCGGACTGGCTTAGTCTTACAGAGGTAGCACGCAATCTTTTTGTTTGGGAACCGAATGCCTATGCAACCGGAGCGGGAAACAACTGGGTAGCGCTGTACAGCCAGATATATAGTGCCAATGTGGTACTGGACAATATTGAGGATGTTAAAGATAAACAAGCTAGGTTTACGGAATGGAAGAATGTAAAAGGACAAGCACTGTTTTTAAGGGCTAGGTGCTATGCAAACCTGCTCCATACCTGGGCCATGCCCTATGATGCCACAACGGCCAATAATGATATGGGCGTGCCGCTAAGGCTGGATGTTAATTTTAACGTGCCATCGGTAAGGGCTTCGGTAGCGTTGGGCTACCAACAGGTTTTGGCCGACCTCCGCAGTGCCGCAGGCCTATTGCCAGCGCAGCCTTTGCATCCCATAAGGCCTGCAAAGGCTGCCGCCTATGCGCTGTTGGCACGTACTTTTCTATCCATGAACCTGACCGATAGTTGTTTGTATTACACAGAGAAAGCACTTGCACTTAAAAACAACCTGATGAACTATAATGGAGATGTAGGTATGAATGCGGCTGGTGCTACCTATTCTTTTTCGAGGTTTAACCCGGAGGTAATTTACGATAGCTTTATACCTGTTCCGGCTGCCTTGTCCAAAGGTATGATATTGGCAGAAATCTACAACTCCTACCATGCCAACGACCTAAGAAAAACCTTATACCACCGCAGCAGCACTACCATAGGCAACTTTAAGGGTACTTATACAGGTGGGGCATCTGTTTTTAACGGTATAGCCACCGATGAGCTTTATCTGATGAAAGCGGAATGTTTGGCCCGAAAGGGGGATAAAGACAACAGTCTGAAAACCTTGGACGATTTGCTGATAAAACGTTTTAAAACAGGTACATATATACCGCTTACAGCAAGTACAGCCGAGCAGGCATTGGAAATTATAATGCAGGAGCGCAGGAAAGAACTCGTTTTTAGGGGACTGCGGTGGCTTGATGTAAGGCGGCTGAACAAGATGGGCGCCAACATTGTAATGAAACGCACTTTGGACAGGGAATATGTGCTGCAACCTAACGAATTAAAGTATGCCCTGCCCATACCGGAAGATATTGTGACTATTTCGGGGATACCTCAAAATCCGAGGTAGCGAGAGGGGACAAAAAGTTTCATTCCCTCAAAAGTGGGAATGAAACTTTTAATTCTATTGCCCGGTTTTAGTTTTGTTGGGCCTCAATGTTTGCGGGAGTATTTACATAGGTGTCAACATCTCCTGTTTGGTGCAGTTGGTTGTTAAAAAAGTCGTCTAACTTATCAAGTTCATCCCCTGGTGCGGTCAGGTTGTCCGAATCCACACGTAGTATGCAGATGTTGGTTTCGCCGCCACAGTCAACTTCTTCGGGCTCTTCCACCGGTTCCCAGTTATCCATATTCCGGTAGTCATCTTCATTAAACGATGTACCTGTGTACTTATAGTAGACTGTTGTACCTTTTTTAATGCCATTGTTTTTAAATGCACTCACACTAAAAATTAGGCCGAACGCTACGATTAGCGCTGCAAGGCCAAAGATTAAACCTTTTAGATTTTTCATGTTACTGACTGCTGTTTTGCATTTGAAAAAGCAGACGAAAAAGTTTTGGTTAAAAGATTAGGTTTTGTTCCCTTCCAGTTAAAATTTACCATGCAGATGTGTACTTTAGTTTTTCCACTCCTAGCCGTGGAGGCTAGTCCTTTTCTCTTGAAAGAAAAGGACCAAAAGTTCAAGGCTGCATTGCCTTCCTTGCACTGTACCAGCAAAACTTAAATGGACGAAATTGGAATGTTATCCCATTACTTTGCCCTTTGCTCAACTGCCCAATTTCTTGTTTGTGCAAGTTGTACGTTGTTGTAAAAGTTTTCCTGCCCATTGCTGCGGAATCCAATGAGGCCATTCTTGCACTTAGCAGCGCAACCGTGCATCCATGCCTACATGAATTTAAGTAAGTTAGGAAACGTTATTACAGCCACTTTGGTAGGCTGCGGTACCTGTTGTGGCCAGTTCCCAGAACTGGCCGCAACTTTTTATTCTCAGTTTTACAGTTTTTAAGAAGCGGTGATTCCTTTTAGGCTAGTTATGATGCCCGTACATTGAAAACCAAATTTAGGCAAGGTGTGAAGGTGATATACAAAAGTTTAAAGCCTAATTGACATAAGTGATGAAAGAAATTGCACAGATGATGAATATGCTTGTTACAATTATGCCCAAGCTTACGAGCAACCGCTTTAGCTTATGGTATTTTTGCTATATTTTCACATCATATAGATTTATGCCTAAAACATACGTCAGTTGTTTATTCTTGTATAAATCTATTTTAGGATAAAGCAGAATAGAAATAAATAATAGTTATCGCCCCTGTTTAACTATTTTTGGGAAATTTTATTGAAAACATATAATCATGAAGAAAAACAAATTACTATTCTTATTGGCGGGTTTGATGATCATATTTAATGCCTGTAAAAAAGGTAGCGAAAGTGACCAGGAAGATAAAGAAGATGAGCAACAGGAAACACCAACTTTCTATGTCAAATATAAAGCTAATGGAACGCTGATTACTCAAGCTGAAGCTTCTGCATTGAGAGGGACTTCTACCGATCCTAAAACATTGACATTGTTGGGAAGTGGTAAAGATGGCGCAAATCCGAAATTTAAATTTGTAACTACTGAAACGTTTATAGGTTTTGTGCCGGGTTTAAATGTAAATTGTAGCATCAACTCGAGCGATAGCGACTATGTTGAATTTACAAATAGCGCAGGGTTACTGCATACAACTGTTAAGGATAGCGATGGGATGCATGTTGCTTTTTTTGAGCTTTCTTATACCAAAGATGGTATAGCCAGAGGGATTTTTAGCGGTAAAATAAAAGCGGAGAACGGAAGTATAGTTACCATTACGGATGGTGAGTTTCGGGTTAAATTTACAAATTGATATTAAAGGAAATATAAGGGCTGCGTTACGTAGCCCTTTTTTATTTACGAACTTAAACAAATGGCATTATACCATGCCTTAGAAAAGATATTGTTTAACTCATAAATTGGATGCCAAAAGAATCCTGCACCTATGTAAAATTTTGTTAAACTTTAGATACAATTCCCCGTCCTTAGTCAATAAACCATATATTTAAAGCTCAAATACATTGGTGTTGTATTAGCAAATTGCGTTTTAAATGAAATTGACCAAAATTATACTGCTGTTTCGTTAATACGGGATAGAATATTTAGCCACGCTTAGGGCCTTAGTGCGCCGTAGTTTGCAATTTTAGTTTTAAAGCTGTTAATAAATGATGATCCATAAGTAAGTTATGATAAGTAGGATCAAGGGAATTATTGAGCCTTTATTAGTTTATTTTGAGTTAGTTAATTTTTTATATTGTTCGCCTCATTGGCCGGCAGGGCCTAGTCCTTTTTAGTGGCAAAAAGGACCAAAAACCACCGACTGCGCCTGATGCTACAAAGGAACTGCTTAGGGCAATTACTACAAACCGCATCAGCCAATGTCGGTTTTACGCTGAACAGGGGGATTTTGCGGCTATCGCCCAAATCCCTTATTCCGAATTCACGTTAGTTAATAATTCATGTCAAATGTGGCAAGGATTTCGGTATTGTAAAAGCCGTTTGCTTAATTAATCCACTTTTTATGTCTAATTAATCCATTTTTGCTCAAAAACCCACTTTTTAAAAGTTCTCTTATCAGGGTAAATTATCAAAAATGGATACAGTTGGCCGTTAAACCCTATGGATATAGGTGGCTAAGAAGCGTTATCTAACAAAGAAAAACGGCGAAACCTTTGCATCTTTTGTTTACCAAAAACAGTTAATGAACAAGGCCAATTAAGTAGCATTTAATTGCCGTAAGATATCAATGTAAAAAAAAGACTACCTATTAAAATCGTTTAATTGTAGGAAACTTTTTTTATAGGTCTTTGTTCTTTTAAGTAAATCCCACCCATTTTAGCCGCTCTGCAGATTGACTTTTTTTTAAAGCTGTTAAAATGAAAATCATTCCGTTTATTTCGTTTTTGCCATTTGCACTATTGTTTTGCCACCTAAAAGCGCAAAATGTTGTTGATACAGCTGCCAACTCCCGTTTGCAGGCTGTTCAACTGAACATAGGCACACAGGGAATTGGTATCGGCTACGCTTATGGGTTAAACCAGCAACTGGCTTTGCATGCAGGCATCAATGCTATTCCCATTAAGGCCAACGATGTATTTAAGATTTCTGGTTTTAATTCTACCTCTCATGTCTCGGCCGATTTTTATAACATTCACCTTTTGGCGAATTATACTCCATTCCAACAGCTCTTATGGTTAAGGCTAGTGGGAGGACTGTCTTATTTTTTTAAGGCGAACGGAAATGTGAAGATTATCCCTTCAGATGATTACAGCTATGGAGACCTCACTTTAACAGAAGACCAAATTGGTTATGTAAACCTAAACGTAGATTGGAAGGGCTTGGCTCCTTATTTGGGAATAGGATTGTTACGAACATTTCCAAAACGAAAGTTTAATGTCAATCTCGATCTGGGTACTTACTACCTGAACAAACCTAAAGCCCACATTATTGGTACGGGTTTGTTAGCCGGCAACGATTCGCAAAGCGAGCAGTTCCAGTCTAATATTAAAGACTATCGCTGGTTGCCAATTTTACAGGTTAACCTTAATTACAAATTCTAAATACAGAAATCATGAAAGCAATTAAGATAGCGTTTTCAGTGTTACTGATCAGTTTACTTGGCTGCAAAAAACCGACAGAAAACATCAAAATTGTAGTAGATACCGATATCATCAAGTATACGGCAATGATTAATGTAACCGATGCCCAAACTGGGAACCAGGCCCCAGCCAATACCACTATTGCCATTTTGGGAGCAGCAGCAGCTAACATCTACGAAGTTTCGGGCAAAAAGGATATTGAGCTTACCCAGGGAATGGTTGCTATTGGTTTGCACCCTAACATAGTGCCTACGGCAACAGAACCCATTACCATTACAGTAGAAATTAACGCTCCGGGCTATGACCAACAGCGTAAAGACGTTACATTTACCGTTGCACAACGGCAGCAGCTCGTTAATATAGGCATTACTAAGGTGGGCAATACAGAGCCGCCAATTGAGGTTCCGCCACCACCTGTTTATCAAGATGTTTCGCTTAATTTTACCGGACAATGCCCCAACCGTTCGGATATGCAGATACGACCAAGTGTTTACGTTTCCTTTAAGAAATCTGGCGCAACCGGCGGTTATCGATATTTAGGTTATATGGACAAGGGAAATATAACTACCAATCTGCTTGCCCAAAATGAAACCTACGATTTTCAAATTGTATTTGGGGGAGAAATCTATCAGGTAAGCCAAAAAATTGAACAGACCCGTTATCATTTAATCGTCGATATGCCTGCTGCCTGCAAATTCTAGGTGAGGGCCTGATTATAGTCTTTTGGCCAGTAGCCTGTTTGTGGTTATCTCTATCTATGTAAAATTTTGTTAAACTTTAGATACAATTCCCCGTCCTTAGTCAATAAACCATATATTTAAAGCTCAAATACATTTGTGTTATATTAAGAAACTGTTTAAAGTTCTGTTGTTTAAACCACAAGTGTCATGTTGAGCCTGTCGAAACACCTATTAGAAGGTAGTCTTCGATAAACTCAGACTGACATACATAATCTTAAAACAGTTTCTAGCAAATTGCGTTTTAAATGAAATTGACCAAAATTATACTGCTGTTTATTTGTTTTGCATTTACATTGCTAACGCTCTCGCTATCATCGGCCTATGCCCAACAAGATAGCGTTGCCCTCAATAATATCCTTACCAAAACCAAGCAATTATCGGAAGAGCAACCGCTCGAAAAAGTATATCTGCATTTCGATAAGCCCTATTATGCTGTTGCCGATACCATTTGGTTTAAGGCCTACGTAACTACACAGCACAATATCCCATCGCTACTGAGCAAGATTGTTTATGTAGAATTGTACAACGCTGTTGATTCGCTGGTGCGAACAGTAAAGCTGCCCATAAAAAACAGTGTGGCCTATGGCAATATTCCTTTGCCAATGAATACCTACAAACAGGGTAATTACTATGTAAGGGCCTATACTTTGTGGATGCTGAACTTCGACCCCGATTATTTCTTCTCTAAAAATATACTGATAGGGGAGGCCATAGACAAACAGTTGCTTACCAATATCAGCTATACCAACACCATTGCTGATAAAGTCTTTAAGACCACCTCCCGCATACAATTTAAAGATACCTCCAAAAAACCGATAGCAAATAAAACGGTGAATTGGCGGGTTTTCCATAACTACGATGTATTTGCAAGGGGTAGGGGGACTACCGATGCCAATGGCTACCTTACCGTAACGGTAAGCAGTAAGCCCGGCGACCCGATTGTTAAGGGAACTTTGGTAGCCGATGTAAACATTGCCGATAAAGAGCTGGCCAGTGCCAGTTTTAACATCCGCCAGAATGATAATGGAATAGATTTTCAGGTTTTCCCGGAGGGAGGCTACCTGATTGCCGGAATACCTAACCAAGTAGGTTTTAAGGCCCTTAAACCAAATGGCTTGGGTGCTGATGTTAAAGGGAGTATTATAGACGGACAGAATGCCGAGGTTGGCACTTTTGCTTCTTCTTTTGCCGGGATTGGTAGTTTTTTCCTTACGCCAGAATTGGGCAAAACCTATAAAGTGAAATATACCACCAAAGATGGCCTTACCAAAACCATAGATTTGCCCAAAGCCATTGATGGCATTACATTGCAGGTGAGCAATCCGGCGGCTGCCGATGCGATTAACCTACGTATTTTAGCCAGCAATGCTTTTTTTGAGGCCAATAAAGAAAAGGCTTTTTTCTTGGTGGGTCAGAACAGCAACGTGGTGGCCTATGCGGCAAAGCTGAACTTAAAAAATCAGGTAATTACGGCCAAAATTCCAAAACAGAACTTTCCATCGGGCATTGCGCAGCTTACCTTGTTTAACGAAAATAGCGAGCCCATTAGCGAACGCTTGGTATTTGTTTTACATAACGATGCCATGAATCTGGCCCTAAAAGCCGATTTACCCACCTACAAACCTCGCCAAAAGGTAAAACTTACCTTAGATGCCAAAAGCAAGGGACAGCCCATAGTTGGCGATTTTTCTGTAACGGTTACCGACGAAACCAAAGTGCCTGTTGATGAAAATAGCGAAACAACTATTTTAAGTTCCTTATTGCTTACATCTGATTTGAAAGGCTACGTAGAAAAACCTAACTATTATTTCAACAAGACGGATGAAAAAAAACTGGCAGATTTAGACCGTTTGATGCTTACGCAAGGTTATAGAAGGTTTGCCTATAAAGAAATTTTAGCAGGAAAATATCCAAAGGTTTTCCTATTGCCGGAACAGGGCATCAGCATTTCGGGAACTTTAAGGGATTTAACAGGTATGCCCATTAGAAAAGGGGTAATGCGGATGATGGTTACCGGAAAGCCGATAGCTAAAGAAATTATCACCAGCAATGTAGGCGTGTTTAACTTTAAGGATTTGGCATTTCCCGATTCCTCACAAATAGTGGTTACGGCCCGCTCTAATCCAAACTACAATAATCTAATGATTATGCTAGATGGTACGCCAAGTGCGGCAAGGGGAATAAACCTAAATGCGCCAGACGAGGTCGAGAATATTGATACGGCGATGGCTTCGTATCTGAGCAATAGCCAAAGGCAATATCGTTTTATGCGTACGCTGAAAACCGTAGAGATTAAAGGTGCTGCCGTAAAACGTCCGAGCCACTCAGACCACCCTGCATTGGCCGGGCTAAGCCAAATCCCAGACCGTTTTATTGACGGCAAACAATTGGATGGCTGTAATTTATTGTTAGAGTGCATTAAAACACAAATACCTAGCTTTACCTACGATTTTAACGAGCAGAAATTTTATATCACCAGAGATTATAATGCAGGCGGGCGTACTCCGGCTTCTGTTTTCCTCAATGGGATGCAGATAGATGCCAACATGATTAACCATACCAGCGCCGCCGAAGTAGAATCGATAGAGGTTTTTATCAACGACCCTTTAGGTACAGTGGATAGGATGTATAATACCAAAGGGGTAATTGTAATTAATACCAAAAAAGCACCTAAAGGCGAAAAAATGTCGAAGCAGGAGTTTTTGGATATGATTCCGAAAAAATACGAGGTAAAATATTACCCAATGGGTTACAGTAAAGAGCGGGAGTTTTATTCGCCCAAGTACGCTCCGAATGCGATTGTTAATAGCAACGATTTAAGGACTACCATTTATTGGAATCCCAAATTAATTACCGACGAAAAAGGCAATGTTAGTTTTGAGTTTTTCAATGCCGATGGCAAGGGCAATTATAAAGCAGTAGTTGAGGGTATTGATAAAGACGGGAATGTTGGTAGAACGGTGTTGAGGTATTCGGTGAAGTAATTCAAAATTCTCAAACAAAAAAGAGGCTGTCTAAAAAATCAAAAACTTGCCGTCATTGCCAGCTTGACTGGCAATCGTAATACGAAAGTAGGCTGTAAAATCGAACTAACGCTTTAGGATTCCCGTTTTCACGGGAATGACGACCGACTTTTTAGACAGCCTCTTTTTTGTCTCTCAGACGTCAAGGGCGGATTCGAACCGCCGTAAAGGGTTTTGCAGACCCACACCTAACCACTCGGCCACATGACTATATTTGCCAAAAACTTTTAAAAAAGCCGAGATGCACGAATGCACCTTGGCTCTAATTTAGTTAGTTAATAAGCGTGGTGGCCTAGTAATGGATTCGAACCATCATAAGAAGTTTATGAGACTCCCACCTCCCAATCGGTCAACTGGCCAAATATTTAAGAATCCTTTTAAAGCTCTTAAACTGTTTTTAGCAGTAAAAAATCCTGTAAAGTTTCTTTTTCTTCCTTTATCTCTTTTAGCTCATCTTCTTCCGAAGCATATTGTTGTTCATCGTTCCTAAATGGATTACTATATATCGGGTAATCCGCTATCATTGGAAATTCTAAATAAATTGACATATCAGAACAAATAATGGACAAAGCCTGTAAAACCTTATTTGAATTAAAGCAAATGTATATAAAAAATAAAAGACTACCAAATTAGTAGTCTTTTATTTTTGCACATGGCTCTTATAATCTTAAAATTTCATTTCTTTTTCTATCTTAGAAAATTCAAATTATTCATCTAATGACAATTACTCCTGCTCTTACCAATAGGCTACATTTAATCTGTTTAGTTTTTGCCCTTTTCTTAAACAACTTATCAACTAGCCGAGCGCAAACCCAAACCTATAGCCTTTTATGGAAAATTAGTGGCAAGGGACTAAAAAAGCCTTCCTATCTATTCGGGAGCATGCACGTAAAAAGCAGAAAAGCCTTTAATTTTAGTGATTCCGTAATGCGTTCCATAGACAAAACATCGGCATTTGTATTGGAGCTACATCCCGATTCGATGTTGATGAATCTTTATGATGAAAATAGAACAGCGAAGTTTAAAACCAACCTTAGTAGTGAGCAAAAAGAAATATTATCTAAAAAATACCAAGAGAAATACGGTTTAGAACCAGAAGAAGACATCTTGAATAATCCCTTGTTTGTTTCTGATCTAATGAAGCCAAATGTAGAACAACAAGACGATATGCCTACGTTTCTAGATGCCTATTTATACGGTATCGCCAGAACTCAAGGAAAAAAAGTATTTGGACTGGAAAAGACAGAAGATCAGATGGAGGGATTTCTAAACGATCCCGAAAAAGTTAATGTGCTTTTTGATTCAGATGAAAAGGAATCTAAAGCCGAATTTGACAAACTATTGGATATATACATTAAAGGTAACCTTAAGGAAATAAAAGACTATATAGGTCTACAGCCATATGAAACTCTCGAAAAGCGCAACAAGGTAATGCTAAGAAGCATTTTAGAACTTTTAAAAAACGAAACTGTTTTTGCTTGCGTGGGAGTAGCCCACCTGCCAGGAGACAGCGGACTAATAGCCCTGCTTAAAAAAGAAGGATATGAGGTAACCCTTGAACCCGCTTCATTTACTGGAATATCTAAAAAATACAACATAGATCCAAAAAAAATTACTTGGCATAATTACGAAACAAAAGAATATAAAATTTTATTCCCCTCTACTCCTGTAACGGCACGTAAAACGCTAGATCTAAAAATGATTTACCTACCAGATTTAATGAGCGGTCTTTCGTTTGGTGTAGTGTCTGCCTATTCTCCGCAAAATGCAGAAAATATATCTCTAGATAGCGTAGCACAATTTATTGTAAACAAGGGTAACATTAACTTAATAAACAAAAGAAATTTCATTAAGGATGGTTTAAAAATAGTAGAGATTGAAACCGAAAAAAATGGCAGAAAATCTATTTCAAGGATACTTTACTTGCATAATCATTTTTACACCTTGATGGTAGAAAACCTTAAAGATGATACGGGTTTAGATTATGTTAAACTATTTTTCGATTCCTTTTCCGCAAAAACATTAACCAATAGCAAATGGATAGCGCAAAAATACGATGCTGGGGCTTTTACCATCAAAACACCAATAGAGCCACAATTGCAGGAAGTAAATACAACTGACCCTAATACAAATAAGCAGGTAAAAGTTAGCATGTACATTGCCCCCGATTATAGTCGTAACCTGAATTACATTTTTAGACATAACGACTTCCCAAAAGGCTATTATATGTCTGATAAAAACGCTGTGTTCGAAGCAATGATCAGTCAGGCTACCCAAAAAGGGCAAGCAGTTGGAGAGGCAACTAAAATCTTTAAAGACGGATATGAAGGAAGAGCGATAGACGTTATTATTTCAAATATGTATATGGAGTTTAGAGTCTACTTTAGAGGCAATAGACAATATATGTTTGTTCGTCAGAATATGGCTGGTACAGAAAAGCCGGCTGATGATGAGTTTTTCGATTCTTTTGAATTTTTGCCCTATCAAAAGAATAATGCTGTACCTTTTACGGTTAAAAACATTACCAACATTTGGCCAGAAAAACCAGAAGCCCCGCAAGAAACAGACGATACCGAAGAGGATAAAACTACCCATTTCATAAACACTACACATACCTATCAGCATACCAATAAAAACACTGGAGGTCTGTATATCTTAGAGTATTCCGAATTTAGCAAATACTATCGTAACGCTACAGTTGATTCGGTTTACGCACTTTTTAGCAAGCAACTGTACAACAACTTAAAAGATTTAGCAGAAAAAGATTTCTCTATAGGAGCTATAACAGGTAAGGAATTTGTAGGTCTCGATACCCTAAGTGGAAATACGAGAAAAGCAAGAATATGGCTACAAGATCAGCACCTTATACTTCAACAGTTGATAAGTACCAAAGATGAAGTGGAAAGTTCTGCAGGAAAGGTATTTTTTAACGAAACCAAAACCACAGGGAGACAATTCAACTTTAATTTAAAAGATTCAAAAGCGGATTTAATCATCAAAGACTTAAAAAGCATCGATACCACAACTCAAAAATATGCCAGAGGAGCTTTGGAGTTTTATAATTTCGACAAGGAAGAACTAGCTATTGTATATCAGGGACTAAAACATAGTTACGCAGATGACACCACCTCCACTGGAGTTAAGGGACTTTTGATAGATAATATTAAACATCTGAAAGACAAAAACGCTATTCCTATTCTAAAAACCTTATATAATGATGTAAAGAATGGAGATGAGTTACGGGCTAAAACTCTTGCAGATATTCCAGTAATAGACTCTACACAATATGACTGGTATTTTACCGAACTGAAAAAAGCCAATCTAAATTTAGAAAACTATTGGAGATTATTTAAACCACTATCAGATTCCTTAACATATGTAGCTACTAAGTTTGAGTCATTTTTAGAACTATTTGATAAAAAAGATTATAGGAAAATAACATTGGACATTGTATTCGATATGTTGGAAACAGACAGTACATCTAGTTATAAAGACCTTATCTCGAAACATTCGAAATCAATCACTAAACATGCCTTAACCGATTTGGGTGATGATATTGCACTTTTAAATGCTGATGAATACCCAACGACAGCATACCAATACCTTAATTTACTGCCCAAGCTAGATAGAGGTCTAACAGATCAATTTACGAAGAAAATTATTGCTCTTAATTCGACCGACTATCTAAAGACTAGAGCCGTAGAAGTGAGGGTTAAAGCAAAATTGCCCGTATCATCCGCTTTGCTAACGCAACAGTTGGATAGTTTGTACAGCCGTTATAGCATTATGCTAGCGTACAACGAAATAGGCGAACTAAATAAAATACCCGCTAAATACAAAGAACCTAATGAGTTTGGACGATTGCTGCTACACGGTTATGCGAGCGAAGATTATGAAGTTAAAAATCTGGCATTGGTTGGCGAGGTAGAATTTGAGAATGAGATTTATTTTGTATATAGTTTTGAGATAGACGGAGAAGAGGAAAAAACAAAGTTGCTAGGCATTGCAGGAGCTTTCCAAAAAAACAGTAAAAAGTTAGATTTCGAAAAACATTATGGATACTCAAATTTTGAAAAGATAGAGACAGACTGGCAAAAACAAGCAAGAGCATTAATTGAGCAATTAAAGGAAAAATAAGTTTATTCCAATGCCTGTTTAACTCCTTCTGCCATTTCATCAAAATATCTATGGCCAGTTGTATTATTTCTTTCCACAAGCATTTCCATTTCTAACTTGCGCAAATTATATCGTAAATAAAAAACAGTACCATTAGCAAAACTAATTTCTTTGCCAGTGTTAATTTGTTCGTCATGTAAAACCTTATCTCCATTTTCAAAAGCAGTTTTAAGATACGCTTCCAACTTTTTGGTTTTTCTCTCCGGATATTCCGCTACAAGTTCATAACGCTTTTCTGTTTTTTTAACATGAATAGAAGTGCCGCTTTTGTTACAGGCCAACAACATGGTGGCCATTATAAAAAATAAAATTATTGTTTTCATAAATCTAAACTTTTGGATTAGTAGTGAAACTTGCTAACTGATGTTTTGAAATCTTATCCGCCAGTTCTGCCCTTAATATCGTCTAAAGCGGTTTTTCTGTTTCTGGCCGATCTTACCTGTTGATTGCCAAAACTGTAATTCACACCAAACGAAACCCTTCTGTTCACGTAATAGTTAGAAATGTACATATCTACATTCTGATATTTCATTTGTCCTTCCCAATAATTAGTAGAAAGCAGGTCGTCTACACTTAAACGTAATTTTAATCTATTTTGCATTAAGGTTTTTTGTAGGCCCAAATTAAGGGCATATTGGGCAATAGTGGTTTCCTCAACACCTTGTATGCGTGGCGAATCGTACCAAAAGCTAACTTCGGCCCTAAACGTTTTGGAGAAAGCAACAGACTGCGAAGTATTAAAATTAAACGACACTTTTGATTGTTGGTATAACGTGCCAATCAAACTGCCATCTTCATAGTCCTGATAAGATGTAGAAAAGTTATTCTGCATGCTCCATTTCTTGGTAACTTTAATAGGTATATACAAGTTAGCGTTGTATAAGTTCGCATGGCCAAAGTTTTGCCGTTGCACTTCTATTTGTCTGGTAGCATCGTTTTGTCGGCTAACCTGTGTAATCATTCCTCTTACATTGGCGTAGTTGAGCGATAGCGATATTTCCTTAAAACTATATCCTATTTCGTAATTATCGGTAAACTGTGCATTTAAATAGGGATTGCCGCTATCTATGGTGTAAGCATCAAGATATAGCACAAAAGGGTTAAGCTGCTGATAACTTGGCCTATCTATACGGCGGCTGTAAGCGTAGTTTAAGCTGTGGTTTTTGTTTAGTTCCTGTTTTAAAAATATAGATGGAAACAGTGAAACATAATTTCTGTCTACCACTTTATTTGCCGTAATCGATTCGCCCTTGCTGTGCGTGTGCTCTGCCCTTAAACCCAGTTGTAATTGCCACTTTTTCCAGTTCTGCGATAGGTTGGTATAGGTTGCATTGATGTTTTCTTTATAGATGAACAAGTTTGAGCGGCCTAAAACATCTGACCATTGTCCATTGCCCATTTGCTCCGAAACAAAATCGTTGTTGGTAGTTACCAAGCTGCTCTTTAATCCCGATTCGAACTTTAGGGTTTTTGAAAAAGGCCAGGTGAAATCGGCCTTTGCCGCCAGTATGTCTATTTTGGCGTCAACCAAATTGCGCAAATTAGAAGTGTTGGTCTGGTTAAAGTTGGCATCAAGATAACGGGCATCAAAACTTTCTTTTTTATCAAAGCCGTAACCTGCGTAGTCTACATCGAAAGTAATATTAGCATCTTGCTTTGCCAAATCATGCTTTAGGTTAAAATTTGCGGTAATGTTGTTAAATTTTGCCTTGTTGCCGTTATCCTGTCTAATGTAGCTCAACGTTTGTGTATTTTGCTGATATTCATTAATGTTGGAATTGCTAACGCCCGCCAATTGGTTGTCGTTTGTAATTACATCGAGCATTACACCCATTACAGTTCGCTTAGAAGCATAATAATCGGCTCCAATTTTACCGGAATAGCCTGAACCTTTTTGCCTACGATTAAATGCTTGGTTAAATGTGGTAAGCATTGCAGGTGTGGTTGCGTTGCGGTTCAATAAGGTTTGGTTATAGGCCGTACGGGTGTTGAACGAGGCGTTGCCATAAATGTTCCATTGCGCTGCCCGGTGGTTAAGGTTTAAATTACCACTATGGCGATACAAATCGGAAGGGCCGTTCTTCACAGCACCCCAACCTGTATTTGCTGCAACACTGCCATTAGTGCCATAATTTTTGTTTCTTTTAAGTTTTATGTTGATGATGCCTGCATTTCCGGCGGCATCGTATTTTGACGATGGATTGGTAATCAGTTCGATTGTAGCTACTTGGTCGCTGGTCATATTGCTAAGCAAAGTGGTAATATCCGCACCGGAAAGGAAGTTCGTTTTTCCATCTACCATAATGGTGATACCCGCTTTATTGTTCAGCTTAATCTGTTCCGTTTGCCTGTCTACGGTTACGCCCGGTGCTTTTTCTAACAATTCTAGCACGCTGTTGCCTGTGGCAGTTAAATTATTTTCTACATTAAGTACCGTTTTATCCGCTTTGCGTTCGATAAATGGTTTTTGTCCAACAACACTTACTTCTTTAAGCTGTTTACTTGTGCTTTGCATCGTAATAGCGGGCATTTGTAAATCAATTCCGGTAAATGTAAACTTTGGCGATACATAATTTTGGTAGCCAACCATTTTTGCCCTTAACTGATATTGCCCTTCTGCCACGTTCTGGAATTGGTAAACACCATCTAGATTAACAGTTGCTTCTTTTATGTTTGAGGTATCGGCTAAGTTTATCAATTTTACTAGGCTGTAAGGTAATACCTCATTATTTTCGGCAAGTACTTTACCGCTGATATTTCCTTTTTTTTGGGCAAAGGAAGTCCCCCACGCCAAAAGGCATGTTATTAACAGTAATATTTGTTTCATGATTTTATTTTTGGAGTGCCAGGTATCAGGATATCGTTGTAATTGTGTTTTCTTTATTGCATATCTATACCTGATAACTGGCCATTAACATTTTAGTTGTTTTCCTCTTCGGGATGGTCCAAATCGTATTTACATTTCAAGCCTTCTTCGGTCATCACATATTCTCGGTATGGACTATCCACGAACCTTCTGTCTTCTCTGCACCAATAATACTGATAGAAGTTTAAATATCTATGGCAAGTTTCGCTAACCAACACTTTGGCACCTAGTGGCAGTTTTAACAAAATATGCACGCTTTGGTCACGCCAAGCCGTATGTTGTCTAAATTGTATGTTTGGGTTAAACACCAATGCCGAGTCTTTCTGAATGAATTTATATTCAATATTTTGGACATTTTTCAAAGCAGTTTGAAAATTTCTGCCCTGCGACTCGAAAGTTGTTATAATTGAAGCCTTTTCATCATGGCTCTTGTCTATTTCCAACCTCACGCTTCGTGGGTTTCTAAAAGGCCCGCCATTCTCATAGCTATCAACAATTACCCTATTGCCCATATTCATATCTTCTAAATGGTAGTTGATGCTATCCTGTCTATTAAATACCATGCTTTTATCAACATCAATAACGTAAGTAGAGTATTGTTTTAATTCGGTTTGCTGTGTCAATTGGGCTTCCTCTTTAAATTCTCCGAGTATTTTAGCGGTATAATAGCCAGAGGTACAAAGGCCAACCAACCAAACAATGAGTAACGCAAACCAAATATATTTGCTAATTTCTATACGGTTGTTAATTACTTTTAGGGCAAACAGTACCAAAGCCAAAATTGGGATAAAGAAGGTAAGAAAGGCGTGGAAAATCAATCCATCTCTAAACGGCGTATTAATAACATTCAACGGAAAAGTTTGGTAAGTGCTTTCATCCCAAAAGCCTAACAACATCCCTAGAAAAACAATTAATGCAATCATCATCCCAAAGCCAAAAACGATAAAGCAAATGGCTATGGTTTTTCCGAAGATTTTAAATATTGCCCTAATAAAACGGCCAAACATTTTTACGGTGGCAGCAATAAAATTACCCGATTTTCTCATCGCCGGTGCTAAGTGGTCGTTTGCCGATTTCATATTGGCTTTCAATGCTGCCAGTTCTTCATCAAAGCTCTTTTTGTAGCCATAAAGATTAGTAGCCTCGCCTTTCATTTCCATACGCTCCGAACGGGTAGAAGCCCTTGGAATGGCAATCCATAAAATGAGATAAACCAAAATGCTAGAACCTGCCAAAAAGGTAAGTAGAAAGAATGCCAAGCGCAACCAGCGTGCCTCTACATTTAGATAATGACCCAAACCTGCACAAACACCAGCAATTACACCTTCCTCTGTATCGCGGTAAAGTTTTTTTATGCCGTTATAGTTGGCATAATAATTTCCTGTTTGCACTTCTTCACCGCTCTCTTCGTCGTTAACGAAATCTTGTACGCTGCCCATTTGAGCAATAACGCCACGTACATCGGTCACGTCTATTACTTGTTTTTGACCTTTTTGCAATATTTCGGCAAACATTTCGGCAATGCGGTTTTCAATATCCTTTACAATCTCAAAATCATCGGCACTTTTGGCAAAATGCTGTTTAATTTCGTTAAGGTAAACCATTAGTATTTCGTATGCTTCTTCCTCAATGTGGATGATGGAATTGCCTATATTAATGATAATTGTCTTGTTCATTTTCGTATGCTTTATTTAGTAGCTTTTGGCTACTTTGTTATTCTTATTTTTCTTCTGTTGTTTGATTAGCTCCCTGCTGTGATGTAGTAATGGCGTAAACCAACTCTTGCCATGTGGTATCTAACTGTGTTAAAATCTGTCGGCCTTCGGGTGTAAGCACGTAATATTTTCTCGGTGGTCCCGATGTAGATTCTACCCAGTTATAGCTGAGCAGTCCATTGTTTTTTAAACGGGTAAGTAGGGGATATAAAGTGCCCTCCACTACCAATAGTTTTGCCCTTTTTAGTTCGGCAATTATATCAGACGCATAAATCTCTCCTCGGGAGATGATTAAAAGCACACAATATTCGAGTATGCCCTTGCGCATTTGGGTTTGCGTATTTTCTGCTATCATAATACAAAGATATATGTTTAATAATGTACTATGCAATACATAGTACTATAAATATTTTTTAATATATACTTAAGTATTTGATTTTCAATTAAATAATTTTTTTAATAAAGACGAGGAGAAAGGAAAAGAGGTCAAACGTGATAAAAATTCACAGTGTAATTGAAAGGCTATTTCCAAAAAACAGGTGTAATTTTTAGATTGTAATTGAAATATTCGGTGTAATAAGCGTGTATTACTTAATTCGTTTGTGCATCTACGGCGTATTCAAATAAGTTAGAGCCTGTTTAACCATTGGGTCGCTCTGATTATGCGCTTTGTAATATCCGATATCGCCCAAATAATACTTATATAGCATTAGTTTTAGGTTTTTGTAGATTAAAGGTTTGGCGGCAATCAACTGTTTGGTATCTATTTGTATTTTTTTGCTTTCAGCATATTTCAAAAAATCTACATAATCGCGGTCAGAGATATTAAAGACAGCTACAGCCTTGTTAAGATAATCGGCGGTGTATCTATCAGCAAGCGTTTCGAATACAAAATCTATAAACACTTTTTTTTGCAACAGCGTTCCATAAAAAGCATTGTACCCTATGGTGTCCAATTTCACATAAATATCTGGCTGTATGCCGCCACCGGCAAATATTTTTTTGCCATCTTTGGTGATGTAAGGCATATTGCCCAATAAACTATCGGCCTTATCCGATTCGGCGGTAAGCTCTCCGGTGTTTAAACGTTCCTCAATCTCCTGCTGGTAGGCTTTGTAGCCTTTTTTGTAGGGCTTTTGAATGCTTCTTCCCAAAGGAGTAAAGTAACGGGCAATGGTAAGGTTAAGTGCCGAACCATCCTCAAAAGCGAATTGTTCCTGTACCAAACCTTTGCCAAACGAGCGACGGCCTATAATAATACCACGGTTTAAATCTTGTATAGCTCCGGCAAAAATCTCGCTGGCAGATGCAGAATTTTCGTTAATGAGTACCGCCAACCTGCCCTGCTCAAACTCGCCACCACCGGTGGTAAAATAATCAGTTCGGGGGTCGTGTTTCCCTTCAGTATAAACAATCAGTTTGTTTTCGGGGAAAAACTGATTTGCCAAAGCAGTTGCGGCAGTAAGATAACCACCTCCATTATCCCTTAGGTCCAAAACCATCTTTCGCATGCCTTTGGCCTTTAGGTTTTTAATGGCATTGCTGAAATCGGCTTCGGTAGTTGCGCCAAATTTTCCAATTCTAATGTATGCGGTTTCTTGGTTAATCATGTAGGCCGCATCTATACTGCTTACTTCAACCCTTCCTCTTTTTACATTGAGTACTTGGGGTGCGTTAGTTCCCGGGCGTAAGATGGTCAATTGTACCGTAGTGCCTTTCTTGCCTTTTATTTTTCCCATCATAGCCGAACGAGGCAACATGCGGCCGCTTACTACGGTTGTATCTACTTTTAAAATTTTATCGCCCTGCCTAATGCCGCTTAAAAATGCCGGGCCGTCTTTAACCACATTGGTTACCAGTAATGTATCATTATGGATATAATATTCAACACCAACACCTTCAAAATTCCCTTCCAATGCTTCAGAAAGTTCAAATGCTTCGGTTGGGGGAAGATAAGTGCTATGTGGGTCTAGCTGATGAAGTAAACTGTCTATAGGCAAATGTTTCAGCCTATCTGCGTTTACCTCGTCAACATATTTTTTTTTAATGATATGGATGATGTCATCGACCTTTTCTTCCTCGATATTGGCATATCTATCACTCTGTTGTGTCTGAAAACCTTGACTTTTTAAAAGCCTGTAACCCAAATACATGCCTCCAATTAACGTTACGCAATAAGCTAACGCAATCAATAAGTTGAGGCGAGTACTTTTTTTCATTAGTTTTGGATGCAACAAAGTTATGAAAATTAGTGTCTTAATTGATAAGAAAACGATTAAATAACAATTTAGTTTTTTAATAATTATGCCGATATTTGTAAACTCTTGCAAGAAATTGCGGTTATTTGCAAATTTGTAAGAGCGTTTACATATACCAAATCCCTAAATGAAAAGAATAACCGAGCAGGAATCCAAGTATAAAGACATTGATAAAATGTCGGTAATGGAAATTTTAAAAGGCATCAACAACGAAGATAAATTGGTTCCTTTGGCCGTTGAAAAGGCTTTGCCCCAAATTGAAAAACTGGCTATGGCTGTTGCCGAGAGAATGAAAAAGGGTGGGAGGTTATTCTACATTGGTGCAGGGACTAGCGGTCGTTTGGGTGTGGTTGATGCTTCTGAATGTCCCCCAACTTTTGGTGTACCGTTCGATTGGGTAGTGGGTATTATTGCCGGTGGTGATAGCGCCATCCGTAAAGCGGTAGAATTTGCCGAAGACGATGCTCGACAGGCTTGGATAGATTTGCAGGAATACAAGATTAACGATAAGGATTGTTTAGTAGGTTTGGCCGCATCTGGAACTACGCCTTATGTGGTTGGCGGTTTAAAAACTGCTCGCGAACATGGAGTGCTTACGGGATGTATTATTTGTAATCAAGGTGGTCCGGTAGTAGCTGAATCCGATTATCCGGTTGAAGTGGTGGTTGGCCCAGAGTTTTTAACAGGTTCTACACGTATGAAATCGGGGACTGCGCAGAAACTGGTGCTTAATATGTTAAGCACTACCGTAATGATACAATTGGGGCGTGTAAAGGGCAATAAAATGGTAGATATGCAATTAACCAACCATAAACTGGTAGATAGAGGTACGCATATGGTGATGGAAGAATTGAATATTGATGAACAACAAGCGGCAGAGTTACTGAACAAATACGGTAGCGTACGTAAGGCAGTAGAGGCAAGCAAAACCCTCAGCCTCTCGAAATAATCAGGACAAGTTCTAAAGGGGAATTGGGTTAATGGTCAATAGTTGATAGTTCATGGCTTGGGCGCAAATGCCATAGCATCCCTTTGGGTACTGCTATTGCCACCGTTCGCTTTAGTCCCTAATCTTCTAACATCGGACATCCGACTTTAAAATCGTAGTTTTGCTTCATGCACGAAATAGAGCCATATTATCAATGGCGTGACGATTATATCGCCGCTGAGGACGAGCGTTCGCCTTTCTTTAATACCGAGTATTCGGAATTTTATTACGATAAGCAGCTCTATAACTATCTTATCCATCCCCAATGGGATTTTTTTGGTTCCAATACCCTTTATCTTAAAGTTTTATTTGTTGATTACGAAAGACGTTACGCTATTATTGAACTGATTGGCGAGTGGAATGATGCTATTACCAATGACATTATGATTTTGAAAAGAGAAATCATTGAATTGATGATGGGCGAAGGCATTAGTAAGTTTATTCTTATTGGTGAAAACATCTTAAATTTTCACGCTTCCGACGATTCCTATTACGAAGAATGGTTTCAAGAGGTAGACGATGAGGACGGTTGGATTGCAGGCATTAATTTTAACGAGCATGTAATAAGAGAATTTAGAGACAATAGTATTGATTATTACATTAATTTTGGTGGTGAACTGGACGAAATGCACTGGCGCAAATTAAAACCTTTGCAGTTTTACAAAAAAGTTGAAGAACTTTTGACCAAAAGATTGAATTAAAATTGTATTTTAGAGGATGCCGACTTTGTTTATCGTTTTTGGCCTAAGATTTTTCTTTTATTCAAATGAGCATTTGCCTATTCATGTGCATGTCAGAAATGCAGATGGAGAAGCCAAATTTTCAGTTGAGGATGTTAAATTGATAGCAAATAAAGGCTTAAAGAGAAAAGATGTGAGTTTAGCACTGTCTTTGATTGAAGAAAACAAGCAAATAATAATTGCTAAATGGAATGAATATCATGGAAAATAAAATTGAGGTTTGGTTTGATGCACACAACATCTATTACAAGGATGAACTTGGGAATACAGAAAGCCATCCGCTACAATGGTTTCCTCGATTACTGAATGCAAAGCCTGATGAACGTTTAGACTTTGAATTATCGCCTTTTGGTGTGCATTGGCCAAAGTTAGATGAAGATTTAAGTTTTGAGGGATTTAAACAACATACAAAATTAGTAACCAAATAAAATTTCAATAGAAAATGGAAAATTATCAATATCAAGACCCTAACGTAATTGTATTAGAAGAAGGGCAAATTGCCAAGAAATTTTTTGCTAACGTTTTTACATGGATGTTCGTTGCTTTAAGTTTATCAACAGTTGCGGCATACATGTTTAGTACCAATGAGAGCTTGATGCAATATTTGATTACCTATGATGCGGTAACAGGAAAAGGCGGAATGTCTATATTTGGATACGTGGCCATGTTTGCGCCATTAGCCTTGGTGCTAACTATGGGCTTTGGATTGAGCAGGCTATCATATCCGGCATTGGTAGGTGTTTTTATCTTATATTCCGTGTTGACAGGTATTAGCTTAAGTTTCATTTTATTGGCCTATACTTCTGGTTCGGTAGTAAGTTGTTTTGCGGCTGCGGCAGGTATCTTTGGTATCATGGCTTTTATGGGCTATACTACAAATATCGATCTTAGCAAATTTGGGCCAATATTAATGGTAGGCTTAGTAGGTTTAATTATTGCGGGTTTGGTAAATATGTTTATCCAAAGCGAGCAGTTTAGTTTGGTGATGGCCTTCATTGGCATTGCCGTATTTACAGCCCTAACCGCTTACGATGTCCAAAAAATAAAACGTATAGGACAAGGAATTGAAGCCAACGGCGAACAAGCATTACAGGTAGAGAGTAAAAAGATGGCCATCGTTGCCGCATTATCTCTATACCTAGATTTCTTAAACATCTTCCTTTACCTGTTACGCATTTTCGGTAGCAGAAAATAAGTTTAAATGCAAAATATTATACCGAAGGCCATGCAAATTTGCGTGGCCTTTGTAATTTTATTTGGTTAAGTCCCTAATATTTTTGGAATTGACGTAGGGATGTTGCATTTTTGCACTGCTTATAAAGAAAGGCGGAGGGATTAGACCCAACGATGTCTTAGCAACCTGTAACTTACAAGGTGCTACATTCTACCCAACTCACACCACAAGAGTTTGGGAAAAGATAAGTTTAAGGAAAACCATTTCCACACTTTTAGAATAAGCCGATAGAGATTTGAGTAAAGCGTTATGCGATAAGCGTTATCATCCGCCAAGCGCCAAACGCTTAAACGCCGAACGCATAATGAGCATTAGAGAAGAACTAGAAAAACGCATTTTAATTATAGATGGTGCAATGGGCACCATGATACAGCGCTATACCCTAACCGAAGAAGATTTTAGGGGTGAGCGTTTTAAAAATCACCCATGTGATGTAAAAGGCAACAACGATTTGCTCAATATTACCCGTCCAGATATTATCAAGGCCATCCATACCGAATATTTACAGGCAGGGGCCGATATTATTGAAACCAACACCTTTAGTACACAGCGTATTTCCATGGCTGATTATCGAATGGAAGACCTGTCGTACGAGTTAAGTTACGAAGGTGCTAAAATTGCTAAAGAAGCCGCTACCGAGTTTATGGCCAAACATCCCGATAGGAAATGTTTTGTAGCCGGAGCTATTGGCCCAACCAACCGTACACTTTCGCTTTCGCCCGATGTAAATGACCCGGGCTTTAGGGCTATTTCTTACGATGAGCTTTTTGATGCCTACTACGAGCAAATTAGAGGTTTGGTAGATGGTGGTTCGGATGTATTGCTCATTGAAACCATCTTTGATACGCTGAACGCCAAAGTAGCCATTGCCGCTATTAAACAATACGAAGAAGAGATTGGTCGTAAGCTCGAAATCATGATTTCGGGAACCATTACCGATGCTTCGGGGAGAACATTATCAGGGCAAACTGCCGAAGCCTTTTTGAATTCGGTGGCACATGCCAACCCGTTGAGCATTGGTTTTAACTGTGCTTTGGGTGCAAAAGAAATGCGTCCACATATCGAGGAACTTTCGGCAAAAGCGGCTTGTTATGTCTCGGCCTATCCAAATGCAGGCTTGCCCAACGAGTTTGGCGCTTATGATGAACTACCTCATGAAACCGCCCATTTGGTCGATGATTTCATCACCTCCGGTTTTGTAAACATAGTGGGTGGTTGCTGTGGTACCACGCCCGAACATATTGGTTGTATCGCTAAAAAAGCGGCGGCCGCCCAGCCTCGAAAAATCCCCAAAATTGAGCCTCATTTGCGTTTGAGCGGCCTAGAACCTGTAACCATTACACCCGAAAGCATTTTTGTGAACGTAGGCGAAAGAACAAACATTACAGGTTCACCAAAATTCTCTAAACTGATTTTAAGTGGCGATTTTGAAGCGGCTTTGGCCGTAGCCTTGCAACAGGTAGAAGGAGGTGCACAGGTGATTGACGTGAACATGGACGAGGGAATGATTGACAGCGAGGCCGCCATGACCAAGTTCCTTAACTTGATTGCTTCAGAGCCTGATATTGCCAAACTGCCTATCATGGTCGATTCGTCTAAATGGACGGTAATTGAGGCAGGGCTAAAATGTTTGCAGGGAAAGGGTATCGTTAATTCTATTTCCTTAAAAGAGGGCGAGGAAATTTTTAAAGCACATGCCCGTAAAATTATGCGCTACGGAGCAGCCGTAGTAGTGATGGCGTTTGATGAGCAGGGGCAGGCCGATAATTACCAACGGAGGATAGAAATCTGCAAGCGCAGTTACGATATTTTAGTCAACGAGATTGGTTTCCCGCCACAGGATATTATTTTCGACCCCAACATTTTAACCGTAGCCACAGGTTTAGAGGAGCACAACAACTACGCTGTCGATTTTATAGAAGCTACCCGTTGGATTAAGCAAAATCTTCCCCATGCCAAAATAAGTGGAGGTGTTTCCAATATTTCGTTCTCGTTTAGGGGCAATAACGTAGTGCGTGAAGCTATGCATTCCGCATTTTTGTACCATGCCATTCGGGCAGGTTTAACGATGGGTATCGTAAACGCCGGAATGTTGGAGGTTTATGAAGAAATTGAACCCGAACTATTGGAGAGGGTAGAAGATGTATTGCTGAACCGCAGGGAAGATGCCACCGAACGCTTGGTAGAATTTGCCGAAACCGTAAAAAACAAGGGCAAAGCCATCGTAAAAGACGAGGCTTGGCGGCAGGGAACGGTTGAAGAGCGTTTATCCCATGCTCTAGTAAAAGGCATTATAGAGTTTTTGGACGATGATGTAGAAGAAGCCCGGCAAAAATACGACCGCCCATTGCAGGTAATCGAGGGGCCTTTAATGGACGGAATGAACATCGTGGGCGATTTGTTTGGAGCAGGAAAGATGTTTTTGCCACAGGTGGTAAAATCGGCCAGGGTAATGAAAAAGGCGGTAGCATATCTGTTGCCATTTATCGAAGCCGAAAAGCTGGCCAACCCAGATGCATCGCAAAGCTCATCGGCAGGGAAAGTGTTAATGGCGACTGTAAAGGGTGATGTACACGACATTGGTAAGAACATTGTAGGTGTAGTGCTGGCCTGCAATAATTTTGAAATTGTAGATATGGGCGTGATGGTTCCGGCACAGGAAATCATCAAAAAAGCTCGAGAAATTAATGCTGATATTATTGGGCTAAGCGGACTGATTACGCCCTCTTTAGATGAAATGGTGCATTTTGCCAAAGAAATGGAACGCGAAGGTTTTACCATTCCGTTGCTCATTGGCGGTGCTACAACTTCTCGCATACATGCCGCCGTAAAAGTTGCGCCCAACTATTCAGGACCAGCCATTCACGTATTGGATGCCTCTCGAAGTGTAACAGTTTGTAGCACGCTGATGAACGGCGAACTTCGGGATAGCTATATCGCCCAAATAAAAGCGGAGTACGACAAGGCTCGTGAGGCGCATTTGAGCAAACGTTCCGATAAAAGATATAAATCGTTGGAAGAAGCCCGAGAAAACAAGTTTCAATTAGATTTGGCACAAGTAGCTCCTGCTCCGAGTTTTATAGGCACAAAAGTATTCGAAGATTTTCCGTTGGAAGAATTGTTACCCTATATTGATTGGACACCGTTTTTCCATGCTTGGGAACTTCGTGGCAGCTATCCACGTATTTTTGAAGATAAAAATGTAGGCGTTGAGGCAAAGAAACTTTTTGATGAAGGCCAAAAGATACTCCATAAAATTGTTAGCGAAAAACTGCTGAAAGCAAAAGCCGTAATTGGCTTTTGGTCGGCGCATACTATTGGCGATGATATTGAATTGGACGTGCCAAGCAGTTTATTAAAAGTAACGCCGAAACTGAAAAACGGCACAGCAGAGAAAGTGCGCATCCACACGTTGCGCCAACAGGCAGAAAAAGTAGATGGGCAACCTTATTATGCGCTATCGGATTTTATTGCGCCAAAAGATAGCGGTGTGCAGGATTATTTCGGAGGATTTGCGCTAACGGCAGGTATCGGGTGTGATGAACTAGTAGCTGAATATCATCAACAGCTCGATGATTATAACGCCATTATGGTAAAGGTGCTGGCCGATCGTTTGGCAGAAGCCTTTGCCGAAAAAATGCACGAGCTAGTGCGTAAGGAATATTGGGGTTACGCCAAAACCGAGCATCTAAGTAATGAGGAATTGATTAAGGAAGCCTATGCGGGTATTCGTCCTGCACCGGGTTATCCGGCCTGTCCGGAGCATACTGAAAAAGGAACTTTGTTTGCCTTGTTGGAAGCAGAAGAAAAGATAGGATTGAGCATTACCGAAAGCTATGCCATGTATCCAACAGCTGCGGTAAGTGGTTTTTATTTCTCACACCCCGAATCGCGTTATTTCGGTTTAGGAAAAATCACCAAAGACCAAGTAGAGGATTATGCTAAACGCAAAGGTATGGAAGTAAAAGAAGCAGAGCAGTGGTTAGCACCTAATTTGGCGTATTAGCTGTCATTCTGAACACTTTGTCATTCTGAGTGCAACGAAGAATCTGCATAAAAAGGGTTCGTCATTGCGAGGTACGAAGCAATCCTACAACGTTAAAAAGGATTAATGTATTTGCTTTAAGATTGCTTCGTACCTCGCAATGACGGGAGATAGTAAAATTGCCAGAGAAAAAGAATTAAAAGGTTGGACAAGGGCAAAAAAGAATAAACTGATAGAAATTGACAATAAGGATTGGAGATTTCTTAATGATGAAATATTAGAAGACAATAATTGCTGATAGGAAACAGATGCTTCGTTCCTCAGCATGACAGCATTGCGCACAATGAAAATAACACAACACATTAAAAACGCAAAGGGTAAAACCCTGTTCTCGTTTGAGCTTTTACCACCAATGAAAGGGCAGGCCATCGATTGGATTTACAATGGGATAGAGCCTTTATTAGAGTTCGAACCGCCGTTTATCGATGTAACTTCGCTGAGGGAAGATTACATTTACAAAGAGCAGCCCAATGGATTGTTGCAAAAGGTTTCGTACCGCAAACGCCCGGGCACTATTGCCATTTGTGCGGCTATCATCAATAAATATAAAATTGATGCCGTTCCGCATTTGATTTGTGGTGGTTTTACCAAAGAGGAAACCGAAAATGCCTTGATTGACCTCCAATTTTTGGGTATCGACAATGTGTTGGCACTAAGAGGCGATGCCCGTAAAGCCGATAGTTCTTTCGTGCCTACTCCGGGTGGACATGCTTATGCAACCGACCTAGTGCAGCACATTAAAAATCATAACGAAGGCAAATTTTTGCATGAAGATGTAGAAACTTTTAAAAGTGATTTTTGTATCGGTGTTGCCGGATATCCCGAAAAGCATTTCGAAGCCCCCAACCTCAATACCGATTTTAAATATTTGAAGCAAAAGGTAGATTTAGGAGCGGAGTTTATCGTTACCCAAATGTTTTTCGACAACCAAAAATACTTCGATTTTGTGAACAAGTGTCGTGAAAATGGCATTAATGTGCCTATTATACCGGGATTGAAGCCCATTAGCACGCTATCACAGGTAACGGTATTGCCTAAAATTTTCCATATAGATTTGCCGGACGAATTAACCGATGTGCTATTAAGAGCAAAAAGCAATGCCGAAGCTAAAGAAATAGGCACACAAGCCATGATTAAGCAATGCAAGGAACTGATTGAGTTTGGTGCGCCAGTGTTGCATTTTTACACTATGGGTAAACCCGACCAAACCCGAGAAATTGCTAAGGCGGTGTTTTGATTTACGATTTTGCCCAAACCGTAATTCGTAAATCTTGTTATATTTGTGGTATGAAGAAACAAAAACTGGGAAACGTATTTATACTAACCTTGCTTTTTTTGCTGGGCTTAATTTATTGCGCCGAAGTTTTTGTAAGTGATAATGGGATAGCTGTTAATAAAACAATAACAACCGATACCAATGATGACAGTGCAGGAAGTAGCGAGGAAAATGTAAAAGAACCTTTGCCTCTTTTTTTGCACGAAAAATTGCCTCATCATTTTAAATCTGTTCCCGCTATTTCCGTTAATTTAAATGCATACATCGAAGTTCTACTTCCAGAGCCTTATCTCCAATTGAATACGCCTCCTCCTGATTTTGCTTAAATCCTAAAGCAAAAACAAAAAATACCAAATTTTCTTACTGATATAAATGTACAAAAAGATGAAACAATCACTTTTATTGGGTGCTATTGCCCTATTTGGCTTCGCCCTAAACTCTAATGCACAAACAATTAAGCAAACTGAAATTACTTCAATAAATAATTCGCTAAGTACGGTTTTAAAGTTAACTCCGGTTAATTTCAGTTATGAGAAAGATTGGGCAACCAAATTAAAATTAAACACGCAGAAACAAGCAGGTTTTGTTGTGGAAGAAGTTGAAAAAATTGCTCCAGAGTTAATTGTTAATCAACAAAAAATATACACTTCGGGTAAAAACAGTACTAAAACTGCCACTGTACCAATTGTTGATTATGAAACTTTAATTCCGCTTTTGGTGGGCAGTATTAAAGAGCAACAGCAGCAAATAGAAGCACTGAAAAAGGAAATCAGTACTTTGAAAAGTGCAAGAGGAGAGTAGTTTTTTAATAGAAATAGGGATTGTTTAATCCCTTTTCTGATTTTAGCTCTCCCCAAAACTTCCGCTAGATAATATGCAAAAAGCTTGGTGAACAGAGGTATTTCTGGGAAGGCAAGTTGTAGGATACAACTGTATAGGCGGATTAGCACTGACTAATAATTTTCCTATAGCTTAGATATAAGTTTTGTAAATTCTACATTTGGTTTGTTTGCCGATCTAAAAACACTTTAAATTCTTGTGTTTGCCATTGTTTACTCTTCTGTTTTTTGTTTTATACTTTCTTTAGGCACCTATTTGTAAGTTACAATCTATTTTAAACAAAATATCTTTTATATTATTATGATTCTTTCATAAAAATTCCAGTAGGAGGGCCAATCTGGGGATTCTATCAATTTAAATACTTCTTCTGCAAATACTAGCACTTTTTGATTTTTCAACTCTATAATTACGGTATCAGCCCCCATACCATAGATTTTCAATGCCGCTATTTTAGCACTTTCTATATTTCGTATATCTACCTCTGCCAATTCGGCTATTTGCGATTCATTTAATATTACAATGGACACATACCTTAGCAGCTTTTTCCGCACTTTATGGCTGGGCATTGAGTTTAGCACTACTTTTTTACCCTCTTTATAAGCGGTTTCGGTATTATGTAAAACTTCTTTATCGGAGAAAGCAGATTGTATAAAATATGTCATTGGGTTTGACCGTTTCATAAAATCGTTGTTGCATAGCCTTCCTATCCTTGATGATGACAAAAAGTTAATTTTCGTTTTTCACCAAATAAGGACGGATGGCATTTTCCCAAATTTTATATCCATCTAAATTCATATGCAACATATCTCCAACAAATATTTCGGGCATCGTTTTACCATCTCTTATCATTAAAGAATATACATCAAGAAATGAAGCATTTTTTTCTTTTTGGATAAATGTCCGGATCAGCTCATTTGTAGCTTTACCTTTATCTAAATATTTGGCTCTTGATGGGCTGGGTTTTATCGAAATATAAACAATTGGAATATCGGGTAGCTTTTCGCGGATTGCGTTATATAGTTTTACAGTCTTGTCGAATATAGTTTCAGGGGTTTCATTTTCATGAGACAAATCGTTATCGCCGACATAGATAACGATTTGCCGAGGTTTATACTTAAAGACCAGGTCATTTAAATAAAAAATAATGTCATCAATAACAGCACCTCCTATACCACGGTTTAAAACATTATAATGCCCAAATGCCTGCTGCAGGTGATCCCACTTTCTAATAGATGAACTCCCAACAAATAAGATAGCATTTGTATTGGGATTATATATCTTATCATATTTTTTAATGGCGAGCACATCATCAAAAAAACGTGGTTTATCTTGTCCAAAAGAAATTTGGGTTAAAATAAGCAGGACAACAAACGTGCTAAATAGCCTTTTCATGTTATTTAATAAATTTCTGTGCAACAACTTCTTTATCGGTAGCTAATGATGCAAAATATAACCCGTTGGCTCCTTGGAACGGAACCGAGAGATCGGTATATCCTTTATTTAATGCAAGTTCTTTGTCTGTCAGTTTACGACCATTCAAATCGTATATTTTAAAATTGGCTTTTCCCTTGTTGGCGGCATAGATCCTTAATTTTACAATACCTTCTTCTTTGTTTGCAATTACATAGAGGTTACTGGCTTTTACATTAGATTTAACTGCAACGATATCGGAAAGCGTAAAATCACCATTATTATCTACTTGTTTCAATTGATAATAGTTTATGCCGGGCAAAGCTTCTTTATCTATAAAAGTATAGTTATTGGACAAATCGGTTGTACCATTGCCTTTTACCTCACCAATTTTAGCGAAAGATTTATCATCGCCAGAACGAAGGATCTCGAAATGTGAATTGTTTTTTTCTGATGCGGTGTTCCAGGCCAAATCGATGTTTTGAAGATTGGCCTTGGCGTTAAACGAAGTAAGGGAAACAGGCAGTGTGCTTTCGGTAAGATAATTTGAATATTGGAAATCATCTAAATATATAGTGGCGGCATTACCCGTACTGCTTATACCAACAAAACCAAACGAATTGATAATAGCCTCTGCTGTCAAATCTGACTTGGTTTGTCCGGTAATAATCTTGGTGTTGTTTACCCATACATCGTAGGTTTGTTTATCTAAATTTTGTGTTGCACTCTTGCGAAGATAACTGGTGTTGGCGTTAGAATTATTAATATATACCTCAACAATATAGTTTGTTTTTTGGGCAAATGGCGTAGCCGTAATACTTCCGGTAGTCCAACTACCACCTGCCGGATATCTATAAGTGGTTATACCGCTACTATTATACTGCCACCTAATTCCTGCAAAGACATCTGTTGATGCAATGGCAGAGCCATTTGAATAATTACCGGAAGAGTTGTTGCCTGCATAGAATTGCCACTCGCCATTTGTACCAGAACCTACGTCAAGCCTAACCCTAAAAGCGATAGCGGCGGTAGTGGCACCATCGAAGCCGTTAATACTAAACTTATTGTAAGAGGTACCTGTTGCTGCCACTCCTTTTAATTCTGTATCGGTTCCGCCGCTAAATCCAGGATTAATAAGTTGAAAATATCCGCCATTGGTACCTTTTCTAATATAAGCTGACCCACCATTGGCAGCCGTAGTGGGCAGGTACCCAGCAGTTGTACTGGTGCTGTTACTAGAAACATTGTTATTGGGTGCAGTTCCTGCAAATGGATCTTGTGTTGCTCCTGTTCCAAAATTATAGTTCCATGTAGTTTGCGCATGGATAACTGTATTTATTCCGATTGCCAGCAATAGAAAAAAGTAATTTTTTTTCATAATGATAAAGATTAATATTTGGTTATTTTTTATTTAAATACACAATTGGGTTAAAAATGGGTGAATGAAAAATTTAGAAATTATTTAAATTCCTGTTGCACAAAAAGACAGATTGAACTAGTAAAACATTAGTTAACAACCCCAACCAACATACAAATTGAGAAAAGGAATTTAACAATAAGCCCCCTTTTGTTAAAGCTTAAGGAACTATAAACCTTTTAACCTCGTATCCTTTGTCATTGCTGTATTTTAAGATATACACACCTTTAGCCAGTTTGCTTATGTCTACTGTAGCATGGGCATTACCTGTAGTAATAAGCTGCGTTAACAACACTTTACCATCTATCCCAATAATCGTTAGCGAAGCATTTGTTCTGGCTATGGCAAAGCTCGCCTGTAGCTTTCCATTAGTAACTGGATTAGGTGCTATTTGCAAGGATAACTCGGAAAGGTTAAACGCTAGAGATTTTATGCCTAATTCCTTAATCTTTCCATTATTGTCTACTTGTACTAATTTATAGTAGTTAGTGTTGGTAAGTGGGGCTTTATCGTAAAGCACATATTTTTGGGGTACAAGGGTAGTTCCCGCACCATCACGAGCTCCTATGACTGTAAATGCTCCGGTTTCGCCTTTGCGGTATATCACAAAGTTATGATTGTTATGTTCTTGAGTAGTTTGCCATTCTAATTTTACACGATTATCTTCGGTTTTTGCCGTGAACCCGGTAAGCATTACAGGTAGTGTAGTATTGTCATTTAAAGCATAAATAACAGGGCTATTGCTAATAATGGTACTTAGGTATTTGTCATTTGCTGTGAGCGAATGATAAACCACAGGAGATGTATAGGTTGATAAACCCGTTGTCCAATCTTCGGGTGTGTTAGAACTTTCTGCAGATCGCACAAATGCTGCCAAGTAATTGGCTGTTTGGCTATCAATATTGGTAAATCTGCCCCCAATGAATAAGTGTGTACTATTGGCAGCAAAAAAAGACACAAATTGATTGGCATTAGGGTTCCAACTCAATAACGCTCCACTTACGGGATCAAAAGCAGCAATACGATTACGAGTTACCCCTCCAAAACTTGTTAAATTACCACCTACGTACACTACATTATCTATTGCTGTTATACCATAAACAGTACCGTTGGCATTAGGATCCCAAGAGGCAAGCGCCCCACTGCTGGCTAAATCGAAAGCTGCGAGCTTGTTACGGGATATCCCTCCAACAGTAGTAAAAGTTCCACCAGCGTAGAGCATACTGGTGGCTCCATTTTCATAAAGTGCCAAAGTATTCACTGTAGCACTCATGTTGGGATTCCAAGAGGTAAGGGCGCCAGTAACAATGTCCAATGCTGCCAAACGGTTACGGGTAATGTTGTTTACTTTGGTGAAGTCTCCCCCAATATACAGTGTACTGCCTTTAATCAATAAAGCATTCATTTTAGCACTAACAATAGGATTAAATGCCAATAGTGAACCATCGTTACGGTTAAATGCCGTTAAATTGCCATGGGATGTTCCTCCTACACTACTGATATCAGTTCCACCGGCATATAGCGTATTTCCTGAAAGCGTCAACACATTATAGCTCGCCTCGCTATTCAAAACCCCTGGGGCAAAACTGTCCAGTATTTCGCCATTGCTTAGTTTTAGTGCTAGCAGTCCACTGCCGGGAATATTGCTTAACTCGGTAAAAGCTCCGCCTATATACAAAGCATTATTACTAAAGGCTATCGCCTGAAAAGGAGACTCATTGCCTGTATAACCTGTACTTTTCACCTCCCAGTTAGTGAGTATATTGGTAGCCAGATCAATAGCAAAGGAAGCATTACTTCTAGCAGTACCCTCTACTGTAGTAAGCCCAACGTAAGCCAATGCATATAATATGCCATTGTAAGTAGCCAGTTTACTAATCGGTGCATCGAGTAATGGATTAAAAGAAGTAAGCAATGAACCATTATCGTTAAGGTCGAAAGCAGTTAAATATTTGTAATCAGAATTTTCAAATACCGAGGTGAAATTTCCTCCGGCGTACAGTGCATTTTCGGTAAGGGCTAGGGTATATGTATCTCCGTTGAGATTAGGGTTCCAGCTATTCAGTGAGTTGTTGTCGTTGCACAAACTTATGGATGCCAAACCATTCCTGATTTCTCCCATAAAGGAAGTGAAATGCCCTCCCACATACAAAGTATTATTGCGCAATGCCAATGAATATATCCCAGAGGTATTTAAAGATGTACCATAAGAATGGGCTACGGTCTTAGCGTCAAGATCAACGGCAATAAGCCCGCTATATGGTATAGGTGTACTATCGGTAGTTTGAAAACTACCAGAAGTACCGGCATATAGGGTGTTACCATTTATTACCAAAGCATTTACAACATCTGTTGATGTAACAAAATCAAAGGTTGCATCAACAACTCCCGTAGAGGTACTTATTGCACCCAATCTACTGATGGCGGCACTGCTTAATTCGGTAAAATCGCCTCCCACATATAAGGTATTGCCATCGGCGGAAAGAGCCAGAGCGCCAACAGTAACATCATTACTGCCATTACCAATCCCTGGATTCCAACTAGTGAGATTGCCTGTGGCATCAATTTGTGCCAAACCTGCCCTAGGTGCACCTCCCACTTGAGTAAATCTGCCTCCAATAAACCAGCCTCCATTACCATCGGCTATTGCAGCTTGTACTATTCCATTTGGCATCGCAAAGATAAAGCTGGGTGCACCCGTAATTAGGTTTATTTTAGAACCATAACTATCCATATAGGCACCGAGTTTTTGAGCTCCAGCCACGTACAAAGTATCACCGCTCAACAGCGAAGTATTTGCATCTTTAATGTTTGGCAGATTAGTAATTTGTGTGTGGGCAAATTGTGCCCTTGTCATTAAGGCTGCCTGCATTAGCAGGAAAAACACACAAGTAGTAATTTTTCTTTTCATGGTTTTTTTATTAGCTGGCAGGATTGGCATTTTGCCATCTCACTGAATGGGTTATCTCTCTAAAAAGTTGTTGACCCGACCTTTTTTATCTTTTACTTATCTGTTCTAAAAGGCAGTGCCGCAATTCCATAACTATTGTATAGATTTCCATAGATGTAGTTTCTAAATCCATAACGAGCTGCTACCGGCTTTGCTACTTTATCATTGTAAAGCTCTAACCAATCGCGAGTGCCTTTCTTTTTTCTAACCTTAGCTTTAAGGAAAACACCGTCTTCTCCAGCTACCTCGAAACCTTCGTATTCCTGATAAAAGGTTGTAAGCCCCAAAGCCACATTTTTAAACCTAACCGACACGAAATTATCTTCTATCTTATGAGAAACATACTGGGGGGCTAGGGCTTCAAAATGACCTTGATAATACACTTTAGCCAATGCTAGATAAGCTAACCGCTTTGCTACCGGTCTTTTTTCAGGCGGATGAATGGTAAATTCTGCCCCTACATCTGTTGTAGATACAATGCCAGATTTTGGAATTTTGCTTTGGGAGAGTATCTGCACTTCACGAAAAAGCGCTGCCTCAATTCCATCGCTTTTCCAGCCACGGTTATCGTAGTTGTAGGGCGCAATCTGTACATACAGAAATGTGAAATCTTTATTAAAACTTTTCCTCCAATCGGCTATCATAGCCGGAAATAATTCTGAATAAGCTTTAGGGTCCATCACATTCGATTCGCCCTGATAAAAAATACAGCCAGCTATCTGATATTTTCTTATTGGATGCACCATGCCATTATAAAGTATGGATGGTGTTTGCGCTACACTTGTGGCAGTATCAATAATTCGAATGTCTTTATTGTCAGCTTTTACTTTCTGAATAGCTTCGTCACTTATCCATGCTTCTATTTTAGTGCCACCCCAATAGCAACCGATAATACCTACTGGCATTTTTAGGGTTTTGTTCAGGATTTTTGAAAAATTAAACCCAATGGTACTAAAGTTTTTTACGGTTTCTGGTGTAGGCAATGTCCAATTTCCCTCTACATCTTCTTTAGGTGTTTTGTCATGGGCTCTTTTTACCAGAAAAAATCGAATGTATGGATAATCGAAATCCAATATCTCATCTATGGCGTTATTTAATGGCTGATGGGGAAGCCCTTGAGGGTTCATTTCCATATTGGATTGCCCACCGGCAAGCCAAACTTCGCCCAACAATATATCTTTTAGCACAACTTTGTCTGTGCCATTAACAATGGTAATGGTATGCTTTGTAAATCCACCCGATATGGTGGGTATCTTGATTTCCCAATTGCCATTATTATCGGCTGTTGCGCCATAATTTTCTTCTTTCCAAGAAACCTTGATGGTTATTTTGCTGTTCTTTGTAGCCTTGCCCCAAATATTGATGGTTGTATTTTGTTGTAACACCATTCCATCGCCAATTAAAGAGGGTAGCACAATTTCGGCATTTGCCAAACCTGTTTTTACAAGAAAAACAGTGATAAGGAGTAAAAATTTAAGTTTCATCTGTATAAATTTTGTTTTCAATGGCGATGAAGCTATCATAATTTTATTCATTCCCCTGTGAGTTTTGTAAAATCATGATGGTTTCATCTGTTCATAAATTTATTAATGCGTTGCTGCTTCTGTCCAAGGGAAACCACATTCCGCGTCCCATACTTCATCAAAATCAGGTCCTTCGTTCATGTAATCAATTTTTAATCTTATTAGGCTACCATCTATTTGATCCACCCCTAGATTTTGTTCTTTGGCAATACCCAGGGCTATTCCTGCGGCTTCACCAATACCATGCATGGTAGCCATTACCCTGATTGCCGCAGAGGCTTCATGAGAAGCAGATAGCGCCCGGCAGGCAATGATGAGATTTGGAAATCCCTCTGCAACCAAGCTTCGGTAGGGCACTTCATAGTAATCACCTTCCGCAGGACCAAAAGATTTGTTCAATGCTCCCTGCGTTCCATGTTTTTGCTGAACATCGTGGGCTCCCGTAGGATTATGAATATCTATAAAGTAGCGGGAACGAGCTATACCATCATCAAATTTTTTAGCAGAAATAATATCTTCTTGTTCAACTCGATATTTACCTTTTATGTGTCTTGTTTCTCTTATCCCAACCTGACATGCCACTTTCTCTAAAAATGCATCTTTAAAGTAGGGAACGTTCTTAATCAGCCAATCGCTAATCAAAAATGCCTGACGTCTGCCTTCTATTTCTGCTTTTGTCAAATCTGCAACCGATAGACCAGATACACGGTTAATCCTGGTCATATTAAAATGCAAAATGCCCGGGCGTGGATAATCATAAAAATGGATAAATGGGCGGTAGGGGTAGTGCAATTCGCCATTTTTTAAAGCATTTTGAAAGTAAGGCTCTACCAAACCCCTAGCTTTGCGTATATTTCTTGTTGCGAGCATCTCTCCCTTATCCACGTTCGCCATACGGAAGCTTACGGTCATTGCCTGCGTAAGTCCATCTTCAGGACGTCCCACTTCAAATGGAACACCCGCCATAGCTGCGAGATCACCATCTCCCGAACAATCTATAAAATAGGCTGCCGCATAAGTTGCTGCTCCCCCTTTAGAAAACAGTTCGATAGAAATGACCTTTCCACCTTCTATTTTAGCTGATTTTAGATAGCTGTGATAAAGAATTTCTACACCTGCATCCATCAACATCATATCGTAAGCATGTTTTAGAAGCTCATCATCAAAAGCCGCAGGCGATAGATAAGAGCCATAGCCTCCTCTTTTGTCTAACCATTGTACCACTTCTTTAAAAATGCCCCCAATAACAGAACCGTGTCTTCCTGTTTCGGGATCGGTATATTCATGTCCGCTCCAAGGATTTACCAGTGCAGCAGTAGACATGCCTCCACAAAATCCATAACGTTCTACCAATAGTGTTTTAAACCCGTTTCTACTTGCAGACAAAGCTGCCGCCACACCAGACGGTCCACCGCCACATACTATTACATCATAGTATTTAAAACTCATAATTATTATTTATAAACTCATTTAATAAATTAACGATACCCCTCTTTTCTCTTTCTTAAATTACCCGTTATGGCACCTATGAAGAAAATTACAATAGTGCCAACCACGATAATCATATTTGTATGTAAAGTATTTTTCAGAAAAGCGTATTCATTTGGGATGAGATAAGAGAAAGTCATCCAGATGATGACCAAAACACCTGCTATTACAGCTAATAATGCATCTTTTCCGGTTGTTTTTTTGCTGATGATACTTAATAGGAAAAGCCCAAACATGCCTCCGGCGAAAACACCTGACAATGTCCACCAGGTATCTAGAATACTTCCTACACCTATCATTGCAACTCCTGCTGTCATTCCCAGCAAACCAAAAATGGTTGTGCCCAAAAAGAGTACACGCAGCTTTTTCTTTTCTGCGATATCTGGATTAAAGTATCTTTTGTGTACGTCTTCTAGATATACCGTGGCAGAAGCGTTCATTCCGGAACTGATGGTACTCATTGCCGCAGCAAGTATGGCAGAGATAATTAACCCCAGAATACCTGCTGGCAGCATGTTCACCATAAAATGCGGCATTACCTTATCGCCATAATCTGAGGGTTTTAAAGTAGCTGCCAATTGCTGAACTTCAATCGAACTGGCATTTAAAGGCAACCTTTCTGATGCTGCCTGAATACGCAATACCTGTGTTAGTTCTGGATGTTGATTATAATACGCATACAAAGCCGTTCCGATGACAAAAAACACCAATGAAATGGGAACATATAATTTAATACACAACCAAACAGATTTAGCGGCTTCGTTTGCCGTAGTAGCTGTATGATAGCGCTGTACATAATTTTGGTCGAACCCAAAGGCTTTCAGGTTCATAAACAGACCATACAGAAACACCACCCAAAAGCTGGAATTGACGAAATCGAAATCAAAACTTCCAAGACTAAGCTTATTATCTTTTATTGCCGTATGGTAAATTTCATTTATGCCTCCGTCGATATTTTTGATTACCAGATACAAAATCAATGCACCGCCAAGGGTTTTGAGTATGCCCTGTACTACTTCGGTCCATATCACAGCCTCCATACCACCCAACACTGTGTATATCACAATACAAACCCCTACAACAAGCATAATGCTTATCATACTGTAACCGGTAAGTGCTTGCAGGCTCAAGGCTATGCCAAAAAAGATAGAGCCCATGCGCACAATCTGTATCAATAAAAAACACACCACCGAATATGTTCTGGACCATGCACCAAATCTTGCTTCAAGATTACTATATGCCGAAACCCCGCCTATTTTTCTGTAAAACGGCACAAAATATTTTACAGATACCCATGCTGCCAACGGCATTGACAAACTGAATACAAAGGAATTCCAGTTGCTACCGAATGCTTTTCCGGGAACACCCAGAAAGGTGTTACTGCTTAAAAAAGTGGCATATAAAGAAATACCTACCGCCCAACCGGGAATTTTGCCCGAAGCCTTTGTGTACTGATCGGCATTTTTGTTCTTTCTGGAAAACCAAAAACCTACCAATACCATTAGTATGAGATAAATTATTACAACACCAATATCCAACAACGGAAGTGTCTTCATGCTTATGTTCGCTCCTTAAAAATTTAAAAACTGATTATTCTATATAACCTCTTCCTAATACTATTTATGTTCGTTAGGATCAAAAATGGTAGCTGCTATATATCTATATTTATCCCCTTGGTTTAGATTATTGTAATAGTATGTGGCTACAACTTTTCCATCGGGTCTAAGTATAGCCCTTGGGTAGCCTATGTCCCAACCAGCACCATCATTACCTCTCAATAAACGTGGATTGCTCCATGTATTACCTTCATTTGCACTATAGGTTACGTATATTCCAACACCTGTGGTCATGGTGCTATCTACTCTTATTCCATAGACTAGGCACAGCCTGTTATCTTTTAACTTTACCAAAGCTGGAGGATGTCCGTTGGCATCTACTTTTGCAGGATCTGTGAGCTGTTTCCATGTTAAGCCGTTATCTTCAGAAATAAAACTGACCATTGCAGCCGGTGCTGTTCTCCTAATGATGGTAATGAGTTTGTTGGAAGATAATCTTACTGCTGCAGGCATGATGGAATTAATTTCTTCATCCCCTATCCACGATAAATGCTTCCATGTAAGCCCACCATCAACTGTTCTTACACAAGCTACCTGTCGCCAGTCTTTTTTACCGTTCTTAAATGCAACGGTTAAAAAAGCCGTCATTTCATTTTTACTTTCGATAATATAACTTGTTCTAGCTACAATGCCTACGGGTTTTGGTCCGGGAAATACAACCTCGAGAGCGAATGGTCCATTCCATTTTTTTCCACGGTTATAAGTATAATAAAATGTTGTTCCACCCTCTGTTTCATGTCTCATTCGGAGATTGAGTGCAAAATCCTTTTTTAAGAAATCGATAGGTGTTGTGAGTTTTATGGGGTTTGCCGATTTATTTCCAAGATGGTTTTCCCAAGTAGAGTCCCGAATACCGCTTGCATAGGCATCTTCCATTTTCCAGGTAAGCCCGCCATCTAAACTTCTAGAAAATTTAGCCACAGCACTTTCACGATTGTAGGAGTGACCGTGTCCTTTTATATCCTTGTGATCTGCATAAGTATAGCCTACTAAAATTTCGTTCCCCCAGTTCCACATGCCCCAGTTAGCTGGCCAACCGGCATATTTACCTTCTTCGTACTGAACTTTTACGTGTTGTTCCTGTGCGCTTAATTGAGTACCATTTAACCATAAAATGGTACTCAATAAAATGGATGTGATAGTTCTAAACATATTTTAATTCTTTACTTTAACTTGATTTGCTTTTCGTAATAAAAATTTCTAGAGGAGTTACCCACATAAAATGTGTAAACACCGGGTTCAAAAACAAACTTCTTTTGATCGACATCGTAATATCTAAGTTCATCTTTAGGTAGGGATAGCTGCACTCTTTTACGTTCTCCCTCTTTCAACTCAACTTTAATAAAACTTTTTAGCTCTTTAATAGCCTGCGGCACTTTATCAGCAGGTTTCCCTACATATAGCTGAATGGTTTCTGCACCTTTTCTTTTACCTGTATTCGCAATGTCGCATGCTACAATAATTTCATTCTTACTTTCTGATTGGATGCTTACATTTTTTATATCGAAACTTGTATAAGACAGCCCATAGCCAAAGGGATATTGTACCTCCGTTTTATTTTTATCATAGCCACGATATCCCACAAAAATTCCTTCTGAATAATCTACAAACAGTTCATCTTTGTTCTTCGCGTAATAGCTATTGTACACCGGATTATCTTTCCACTCTTTTTCAAAAGTGGCAGGCAATTTCCCCGAAGGATTGGTTTCACCAGTTAATATTTCAGCAATGGCTTTGCCGCCCGCCTGTCCGGGAAACCAAGCCCATACCAAAGCGCTAACCTTATCAATCCAATCTTGCATGTACACATTCCCTCCAGCATTCATCACCAAGATGACAGGTTTGCCCGCAGCAATGATATCTTTCATGATTTCATCCACATCTTGTGGAAGTTTAAAAGTTTTGTCCCTACCCTCTGATTCTGAAATATTATCAAAACCCAAACAGGCAACAATCACATCAGCTTTAGACAGCGTATCATTAAGCCTATCGTCTTGCACTTTTCTTAACCCAAAATCAAGTGCTGCAGTACCTGTTTTTTGGAAATATTCAATCCTTATTTTATAGGTTTTTCCTTTTTCAAGATTTTTAATGGCATATTTTGGCAGTCGTTGTAAAGATTTTCCCCATTTAGACATGAGTTCTTCTTCATCTAGTTTCACTTTAAAGCCATCATCTGCAGCTATCCTAAAAGAATAAGCTCCCGATGTTTTTGGAACAAATACGCCTTCAACGATGACAGAAAAATTTTCCTTGGGCAAATTATCGATGGGTCTTTTCACCCAATCGAAGTTGATGATATTATAAATACGGCTAGAGATAACATTTCCCCTTAGATCAATGTTATTATAATAACTAACTTTTAAGCCTTTGTTATGCAAATCTGTATCTGTAAATACTTCTCCATCTGGCAAAAAGTAACCAGTTTTTGTAGTAAATACATTTGTACCATACCTGCTTAGCTTGTTTTTTAACTCAGTGTATGTTGTAGTAAAAGTTTCTGGTTCAATCCACCCACTACCTCCTCCTGTAACAAATCTATCGGCGTTATTGCCTACCACAGCAACATTTTTAAATTGATTGGGTTGTAATGGAAGTATGTTTCTATCATTCTTTAGTAATACAATACCTTCTCTTGCCACTTTAAGGGCAACTTCATTAGAAAACTCCTTATTGTACTGATTTTTGGTTTCCCGTTTATCCAGAAATCCAAAACGTATCAATGTTTGCAAAATATGCAGCACTTTTTTATCAATAACAGCTATGTCTATTTCTTTGGTATTGATGTAGTGTTTTAAACTATCGGGGTTCATGAATTTTCCTGAAGGCATTTCCAGATCAAGACCGGCAAGAGCGGCTGCTTTACCATTGTAGGTAGAGCCCCAATCGGACATTAAAATACCCGAAAATTTAAAATCATCACGAAGTACATCTGTTAACAGCCATTTATTTTGAGAGGCGTGGATGCCATTTACAGGATTGTAACTATTCATTACTGCTCCCACATTTGCCTCTTTGATGGCTTTATAGAATGCCGGGAAGTATATTTCATATAAAGCTCTTACATCTACATTAGAGCTCACTTTATTTCTTTCCCACTCTTGGTTGTTGGCGGCAAAATGTTTAACGGTTGCCATAATACCTTTTGCCTGCATTCCCTTGATGTATCCTACAGCAGTTGTGGAAGTAAGAAAAGGGTCTTCTCCGAAATATTCAAAATTTCTACCGTTCATAGGTGCCCTGTAAATATTTACACCAGGACCCAGCATGATATGAATGCCCTTGCCAATGGCATCATTTGCAACAGCATTACCGTAGCTGAACGCCAAATCTTTATTCCAAGTGGCAGCCAATGCAATGCCACAAGGATAGGCGGTAGATTTTCCGTAGTTGCGCACTCCCTGTGGACCATCTGCCATTTTTATTTCGGGAATACCCAAACGAGGAATGTCTCTTATATTAAACTGGTCTTTACCCCCTATATACTGAAGCTTTTCATCCAATGTCATTTGGGATAAGATTTTTTGTGCTCTTTGATAAGCAGAATCTGTTACTGCCTGACTATATCCCCTAGAGGATGAGAGGCTTATAAAAAGAATTAAAAGGTTACGTGCTGCTAAAAATTTAAAGTTCATATCTGCTCTAGCATAATCAAAAACGAGGTATTTGATTGTTATATCTTGTAAGGATCAATAATTACGTGTTTAATGGTCTGCCTGTTATAGGTATAAGTAATATGTACAAGTCCATCGGTAGTTTGTATCACTGCCGGATAGGCATAACCATCCTTAATAGGAATATTCTCTAAGGTCATTACAGGTTTCCATTCTTTTCCGTTTTCTGAGATAGCAATGTTTAATATATTTCTGTTCTTAGGTTCTTTGCCTTTTTTGGTAGAATGGTTATAAACTAGCAGTTGTCTACCGTCTCGAAGTGTTACGGCATCTGTTCCAGAATCGGGGTTGGGTAAATTAATTGGGCTCATTTTACTCCATGTTTTACCTTTATCAACCGACCAGCTTTGTACTAACACGTCCTGCCGTGTTCGGCATATCACCTGCAACTTTCCATCTAGATAGGTCAAAATACTTGGCTGAATGGCATCGAACGCTATACCATCGCTAATAGGACCTACTACCTTCCAAGTCTTTCCTAAATCCTTACTTACTTCAAAATATACCCGCCAGTCTTGATCTTCTTTCTTGGGCTTAGGATATTCTATACTACTGGGAGAAATAATAGTACCATCTTTTAATTGGATGGGTTTGTTTTTAATTGGTCCCAACAAATGCCCAATTGTTGGGTCTTCACCTAATTTGCGAGGCCTAGACCATGTTATACCATTATCTTTAGATGTAATGACCATTCCCCACCAACTTTGTACAGTTGGTCCTACTTTATAAAACAACATTAGATCTCCCTTTTTTGGCTGAAACAATACCGGATTCCAACAGGGATATCTTAAGGTATCATTTTGTATACCATTGGCTACTTCTATAGGTCGGGTCCATTTTCCATCGATGTATCTCGAAATACGTATTCCTACATCTGGATTACGTTCATGCGTACCAGCAAAAAAAGCCACCACCAGTCCTTTTGGAGTTTCTACAATACTTGACGCATGACATTCGGGAGTAGGTCTATTATCTAATGTGTATATCAGCTCGCCGCTAATGTATGCCCCTTCGCCTGGCTGAGATATTTTAGGCAGCACTACATCATTTTTTTCTTGGGTTGCCTTTTCTTGACCAAAAGATAAAATTGGGAACAACAAAATTGCAAAAATCGGAAAGCTAATCTTTATCATAGTATTTTTTACTTTACAATTTTGCCGTTATAATCAAAATATAACAGGTTCAAATTCAGCTTTTTTTGTGTAAACCTTAAACGTAGCGTATGTATTCCCTGCTTTAGGTTAATGGTTTGTGACAAATCTTCTAGTGTTTTCCAAGCGCCCCAACCTCCGGTTGATTTTCCCGTAAAGGAAGCAACCTTTGTGTCATCAATATCTACCTCAAAAGCCCAGCCTGTATTGGGTGTTGCCCCACGAGGATAAAGTTTATAACTACCCTCTTTTTTTACATCAATACTATATTCTACATATCTATCGGTATCAACACCTCCTAAATATCTTGCTATATCAGTATTTTCGGCATCACCGCTGAGCTTGGGAGTAGTAATTCCTTCGCTCTTGTTGATAATATTTTGTGCAGCTACAATGCGTGTGGTTCCATTAATTACATGTACATCTTTTTTCTGGGCATATACCGAATTTGTTAGACCTGATGTCAATAGAAATAAAGTATAGCATACTGTTAAAAGGGTTAAACTTATTTTTTTCATCTGTTTAGAATTTATTAATATATTATCCATTGTTTTCAATGGTGATTTAAAAGTTATAGTGTTGATATGGTCTTCTTTATTCTTCGTATAAAGGCTGCAAGGGGAGATTCATAAATTCACTTGCGCTCGGATCAAAAATTGTTTGTGCAATATGCTGATATGGCTTGTCGGCATCATGCCAATAATAGGCAACCCACACCCTTCCATTGCTCAGTTCAAATGCAATGGGGTATCCTAAATCCCAACTAGACCCGCCATTTCTGATAATTACCGGGATGCTCCAATTATAGCCTCCATCTTTGCTAAAACTGGCACAAATTGCTTTTGGTCCATTCTGTCTATTCCCATATATTAGGCAAAGCCTGCCATCGCTAAGTTTAATCATAGCCATGCCGCTTTCTGCATTTTGACCCTGTCGGGAAATTAATTTGGGAGGCGAAGCAAAATTGTCTTTTGTTTCATAAATTCCATACCATTTGTTAGTGCGCCATAGCTCACGTGCCGCCACTACATAATGCCCATTAGCTGGCATTTTAACAGCTCTCGGCATAATCGAATAAGCATCGTAATTCGCTGCAACAGCATCAAACATGTCTATGGGGCCTACCAACGGTCCTGCCGCCGGATCGGAAAGGTACCCATCTGTAGTTCGAGTAATTACTACGCGGTTTCTCCGTGCAGTATCGCCCGGAACTGGATTTCTGCGCCTAGCGGTAGCAAAGTTGATGGCCTCGGTATCGCTCAATTTGATGTAAGACGATCTATTCTCAAAAATCCAAGGGAAGTTTGTAGGAGAAAATCTTGCAGGTCCAGTAAAGGTTTCGCCTTTGTCTGTTGTCCAATACATGTAGTTATAATGAAAAAATACACCTACATTGGGATCTGCCAACGATAATTTAACCCGAGGTATAATATCGGTAGAGGTGATATCATTGTATATTTTTACATTAGGTTTTACATCGGTAGTCCAAGATTGTCCGCCATTTTCTGTTTTGGCAAAACGGATATAATCTGTGGAAAAATCAAGGTCGTGGGTGGTTGAACTAGACATCCAGTTGCCTGTTTCGAAAGACATTACTATTCTGTCCAATCCACAGGTTCCACGCCAAATCTGATGAAAACCATTGGCGGGCCATGCCGAAAACTGTGGAACAGGTTGGCCGGCATTTTCATAGATGATTGAATGCTGAGAGGTTTGTGCAACTTTCATCACCGTTCCTTCTAGGTTCAGGTTACTGATTACTATACGGCGTGTATTTAACGTACTGGATGACCCTTCATAAAAAATTAACCGGAAAGTAAGGGGCTTCTCTGGAGTTGCCCATTGGGTTGCTGTATTTTGGGAAACCAGAATTGTTTTGTTTGTGATGTAATACCCACCACCAGAACCCGAGCCTGCCTGTGCTTGAAATGCTGAGGCAAGATTTCCTACTCCGGTAGCATTGGCTACGGCTGTCCATGTAGTGCCATTATTGTCACTCACGTACAAACGGCAATAAGGTTGTATGTATGATCCTTCTACACTGCTATCGTAACCTAAATTGAAAATGAGCTGCCGTATGTTTACCGTATGGTTGGTCGGAGCAGTTACGGTAAACTGATATCCAAATGCAGTTTCATCGTTCACTGTGCCTGTTGTAACCATACCAATAGAAAGGCTTGATTGGGGATAGCTGAGTGTACCATTAACGGCAACAGCACCAAAAGGAGCAGATCCCCTAGTTCCAATTGCATTAGTGCCGTTTACCTGTGTTAGCTGCGAAATTTCTATCAAAGAACTTTTGGCCGATGGAGGTATATTATTTACCGTTCCATTGGCAACGTTTTGAAAATCCCACTTTGCCAATATGGGTTGGCGATCAATAGGATAAATTGGGACATCATCTCCTACGGATTGATAGGCAAAACAGTTAACATATAGACACCACAGGACGACCTGCAATAAAATTCTATTCATCATATTAAAATTGTATTGTTGCTTATACGATAAACTATGGCAAAATTTCTATTTCAAATTGCTTAATTACCTCTTTTCTCCCAGATGCATTTTGATTGGCTGCAATAAACGTTACTTTATAGATGCCAGGCTTGCTGTATCGGAAATTATATCCATCGCGATGAGGATCTGCCAAAGCTTTAATGGGAATAGCTCTATCGGCACCAAGATCAACTTTAGGGGAGGCATAAACGGGCGCACTTATTGCCCAGGCAACCTGATCGGTAGGAATTGGTGTTCCATTACCAATAAATCTTAACGTAGTACTGTACTTTACTACCCGGCCTGTTTCCCATGAACCATCCAATACAATTTTCCACGCTGCGGTAGTTTGGTTTAACAATATCACATCCTCCAGTTCGGTTTTATAATTCATCAGAAAAGTGGAAAATTCCCAAGAATCATAAGCACCATAAACAGCATTAGGCCGATTGATGTAACGAAACGCATAATACATCGGTTTCCCTTCTTCTATCAAATCATTTAAATTAGCTTCTCCAACCGTATTATACGCACTTTGGTTCGCCGTTGGCAAGGTATACCTATCTGTAATATCAGTCCAGGTAGCAGCATTAACATCAGCAATATCATAGCTTTTTAGATCTGTAGAAACTTTAACCGATAGCTGGTTGTCTTGCTCCTTGTTTGTAAATTTGATTTTAAATGAAGCCGTCAGGTCGGTATTCAGTACTCTGCCATTCTTGTAGTTGTAATCGCTTTTTATTTCACCAGAATAAAATGAGATGATATCTGGATTTCCTTTAAATTGAAAATCAACATCCTCGTTTACATGATATGTTTTTTTTGATGTTACTACATCAAATTCCAGTTCGTTTACCTTAAATTCCTTCTCACAAGAAGAAAATACAAACATTAGCAGTATTATAAAAAAACTATTTTTCATTTTACATTAATTTTTAGAATTACCAGCCTGGGTTTTGAACCAATTTTTTATTTACGCTCATTTCATAGTATGGAATAGGCCATAAAACATCTCTTGCCTTGGCATTGTTAAAATATTTATAAGCTCCAATTTCATAATCATTGGCTTTGCCTGCTACATCAGCAACAATAGCCTTCATGTTGTCGAAAAATTCGCCCCACCTTATCAAATCCCCTTTTCTCAACATTTCATAGCCAAGCTCTCGTGATCGTTCGTCCTTTATTTCATTCAGTAGGGCAGCGGCATCAAGGTTTTTCAAATCAACTGTGGCAGAAGGGGCTAAGGGGTCCAAACCTCTGGCCCGCCTTCTCACACGATTAAGGTATTCGTGAATTTCTTCGGTAGGATCTGAATTGGCCATTAAATCTGCCTCGGCATACATGAGCAGTACATCGGCATAGCGTAACAAGGGAAAATTTTGAGGAGTTCTGCCTCCTTCTCTGGGGGTAACCACTTCGTAAACTCTCCTAAATTTGCCACAGAAACGCTGATAGATCTGGGTACCGCTCCATGTTACTTCCTTTCCTGGGTTTCCCGAGTAATAGAATGGGGCTACGGACCAGTCTCTTCTCAAATCTCCGGTAGTAAAGAGCAGGTAATACCATCTAGATGTTCTTATCTGCCCGGTGGCATAACCAATTAATGGGTCGTTTGTTGACCCGATGCCGTTATTGCGGCCAACCATGCCTGTAGTGTACAATCCTGTGCCATTGCCCCAAAATTCAACTTCCCAAATGCTTTCTTTGGTATCGTACAAATCTTTGGCATAGTTTATAAAAATTTGAGAATAGGAGGGGTTGAGTTGGTGAAAATTCAATTCGATGACTTTGCCAGCCCATTTTTTTGCTTCTGCATATTTAGAGGTTTCGTTTATGGGATTTCCGGCCATGTATAAACAAACCCTAGCCATAATACCCCATACTGCAGATTTGCTTATTCTTCCTCCGCCTGGCAAAGTATTGATATCTTTCACCAAGAGTGAGGCTTCCTCCATATCGGTTAATATTTTGTTATAAACCTCTTTAGCAGGGGTACGGGGTATTTGCAAATTTTCTACAGTCGGAGATTCTATGGTATGCAAAACCAGCGGTACATCACCAAACCGGGATACTAGCATAAAATAATAATAAGCTCTCAAGAACAAAGCTTCACCTTTAATCGTGTTTCTTTCGGTTTCGCCCATTGTAGGCTTGTTTATGTTTTGCAGCAAACGGTTGGCCCTGTCTATTCCGGTATATAATGCCTTCCAATACGATAAAATTTTCACATCTGCTGTAACCACGTTATAGTCGCCAACAGTTGCATCGTCTCCACTGTACATGTCAAAACCTTCATCTGCATCCAAGCCCATAGCACCAAGCATATTGTTGCCATATAGGGCACCACTTCCCAGTGTAGCATAAACGCCGTTCAGTGCATAGTTTAATTGTGTTTCTGTGTTATAATATTGCTCCGGGCTCATATAATCAGCAGGATATTGGTCTAGAACCTTATGGCATGATAACAATGACATAGCCGTTATCAGTATGATAATTAGATTTTTTTTCATGGTTAAAAATTTGCTTTAATTCCAAACTGAAGTATTTTAGACATTGGGTAAGCCGAATAATCGAATCCCCGAGTAAGCGTTGAGTTTCGTACCGATACTTCCGGGTCCATTCCCTTATACTTGGTCCATGTATAAAGGTTTTGTGCGGCAACAGAAAGGGAAAAATCTTTCATGCCAATACGGTTAATCAACTTGTTCGAAAAGGTATAATCGAGTGAAATAGTCTTCAACCTTAAAAAGGAGCCATCTTCAATATTTCTAGATGAATAAATGCCCGAAGGTCCTCCGCCCCTAGTTCTGAAATATTCGTTACTTTGGTTTTCCGGCGTCCATCTATTGGCATATTCGGCGTACTGATTCAGATTGCTTCTTTGAAATATATTTCCTTCAAATGCAAGTCTGTTGGCATTCAATATCTGCCCTCCATACGACCATTGAAAGAATACATTTAAGCTTAGCCCTTTGTAAACAAAATTATTGTTAAAACCACCTGTATGGATAGGTATAGGACGGCCAATAATTACATAGTCCATTTCATTGATAATCCCGTCGGCATTCACATCTTTGTATTTGATGTCTCCTGGCTGGATTAAATTTCTATCATTTCCATTAGTTGGAAGAGCCGCTTTTAGCTTTCCATTTTCATCAAAATCAGCTTGTTGATAGATACCGTCCCAAACAACTCCGTAGAATGCCGTTGCCGGCCCACCTACCTTGGTAATATACGAGAATGTGCTATTGTAATCATAGGTCCAACTTACTTTCGAAAGAAAACTTTCTTGGTTCTCGGCCAGTTCCAATACTTTATTGCTATTAAAACTGATATTAAATTCCGAATTCCACTTGAATTTGTTGCGGTTTATATTTACCGTAGAAAGTGTAAGCTCAAGCCCTTTATTTTGGATGCTCCCAATATTTTTAAGTACCGAAGAAAAACCACTAACACTCGTAATGTTGGCATTAAGGAGTAAATCCTTTGTGGTTTTTTTATATAAATCTGCCACCAAACTAATCTTGTTTTTCCATAGCGATAAATCAAGACCAAGATTTGTTTCTGTGGTAGTTTCCCATTTCAGATCGTTTCCCATTCTACTGGCAATTACCGCCGGCGAAGGAATGCCGTTGTTAAACGAATAATAACTGCCATAAGACATGTCTAATAAAGAAAATCGCCCGTAATCATCAATGCGGTTATTGCCGGTCTGTCCATAACTGAGCCTTAGCTTGGCATCGTTAATAAGGGGAATGGCCTTCATAAATTCTTCATTGCCCAATCTCCAAGCAAATGCACCCGAAGGAAAATATCCCCATCGGTTATTTTTGGAAAATTTTGAGGAGCCATCTGCCCTCATACTAAGTGTTAGCAAATATTTATTGGCGTAATTATAGTTGAAACGAGAAAGGTAAGATATCAGCACGTTTTTAGAAGTTTCGGCTTGAATAGCCACAGGTGTACCATTATCAATACCATTTAATCCCAAGTCTTCGTTAGGTATCTGTTGGGCCTCATAGCCATCCCTAAAAATATTTCGTCCTTGTATGCTATATCCCACCAAAGCATCAAATTTATTTTTCTTGTTGATGGTTTTTCTATAGGTAAGGGTGTTTTCATTCATCCAATTGTTACTCTCGTTGTTATAAATAGATCCGTTAACACCTCTGGTGTTGGTAGTTGATGGATAGCCTCTACCTGTTTTGGAATTATAGAAGCCTTCGTTACGGCTTTTCGACTGTATAATACCTACTCTAGAAAGGAATTCGAACTGATTATTGATCTTGTATTTCAAGTATCCACTGGTATTGAGAGTATTTTCCTTTTTTTGCCTTATTTCATTTAGTACAGAAACAATTGGATTTACTCTTTCATCGTCGGTTTGGTTGTCCGTAACATCGTTTTCAAAGTCGAAACCATTGTCTTCTAAGAACACGGGCCTAAAACCCCATGTCTGGTATAAGGTATAAGTAGAATAACTTTTACTGCCACGTTGTTCTACCGATGCCAATTGTCCGAAGTTACGATCACTGGTAAAGGTCAAATTGAGCCCGATCTGTAATGCCTTGGATATATTATGATCTAATTTGAGTCTACTTTGTGCCCTTTTATATCCCGAATTAAGGATTACGCCATTATAATCGTACCACGAGCCCGAGAGATAAAATTTAGTTTGGGCATTCCCTCCCGATATTGTAATGCTATGAGATTGTGTATTTCCATTGCGGAACAACATATCCTGCCAATCATATCCCTGTACCGTTTTATAATCTTCAAGGGTTCTGCCGGGATTGTCCAGATAGAATGTCTTCGCTTTACTAGGATTTAATTCCAGCTGGTATTTTACAAACTCATATGGGTCCATCATTTCCATTGTTTTTGAAACTTGCTGAAACCCTAAACCGGTTTGGTAGCTGATATTCGTTTTGCCTCCTTTGGCACTTTTGGTTTCAATAACAACAACACCATTTGCCCCACGCGAACCATAGATAGCTGTTGCGGATGCATCTTTCAGAATATTAATGGATTGGATATCATTTGGATTTAAGCTAGCGAGGGAGAAGTCTTCAACAGGAAATCCATCAATTACATATAATGGGGTGTTGCTCTGTGTTAACGAGGTGCCCCCTCTAATTACAATTTCAGCTGGAGAACCGGGCTGCCCATCGTTAGCACTTACTGAAACACCTGCTACCCTGCCTGCCAATGCCTGATCTATGGATGAAACGGGTGCTTTTCTCATCTCGTCTATTTTTACCTGCCCCACAGATCCCGTTAAATCTTGTTTCTGAACAGCTCCGTAGCCTATTACTACAACTTCATCAAGACCTGTGCTTTGCGTTTTCATAACAATGTTAATTGTTTTTCTCTGCGCAACCTTTACTTCTTGAGGCGTAAAACCGATAAAAGAAAATACCAGTACAGCATCTTCCTTTACAGTAATAGTATAATTTCCTTCCTCGTTGGATGTTGCTCCCGTAGAAGTACCTTTTACTTTAACGCTCACTCCTGGGAGAGGTGCGCCTTTTTCATCGGTAATTTTGCCAACTACCAGCATAGTTTTTGAAGAGTTGTTTATGGCAGTAGTAGGCTCGGCCTTCTTATTTAAAACAATAACCCGATCGCGACGAATCTCATAACTGATATTACGTTTGGCGAGTAAAAAATCTAATACTTCTGTTAACGAAGCTTTCTTAAAGTTGACGGTAATTTTTTCTAAATCGTTTAATATTGAATTGTTGTAAAATACTGTTAAGCCTGTTTGTTTTTTAATTTGCTGAAAGACTTGGGCCAGAGTAATATTGCTGCTTGTTATGGTTAGCTTAATATCATTGCCCACATTTTGCGCATAGACTGAAACGCTAAGACAAAAAATTGTAGCAAAAATAACAGCCAGTGGTTTTTTCATGTGAATTTATATTTGGTTATTTACCTCAACTACACAAGCAAGTTAAAAATGGGTGAATGAGAAATAAAAATTTTAGAAATGATTAATTTCTGTTATCCAAAAGGCCAATTGCGCTTCGAAGTATTGGGATAAGTAGTCGCAAGTGTTTATTAATAAAGTGGCGGAAATATACTATTTAAAATACAGCTTATTGCCAACGAGTTTACTTTCAATATCGCTGGAAGTTTCCAAATCTTTTAAAAAGGCCGCTAACTGTTGTTTTTCCAACAATCCCGAAAGACGTAAATTGGCCAATTGCGGATTTTCGAATATCACATCAACAGCAAACCACCTATGAATAACCGTAGCAATTTCTTTTAATGAACTATTTTGGAAATAATAAACGCCATCTATCCAGCTTAAGGTTTGTTCTTGATCAAAATTGGTTATCGATAAGCCTTCATTAAAACGGGAAATACCTTGTTGTCCCGGGCTTAATCTTATCGATTTGTTATTTGCGGTTAATAATACCGCACCTTCTACTAATGCGGTTTTAGCTATGCTTTCATTGTAGGTATTTACATTAAATTTAGTGCCTAGTACTTTTATATCTGTATTTTTCGTATGTACAATAAAAGGTCTTTTGGCATCTTTAGCCACTTCCAAATAAGCTTCGCCTTCTATGTAGACCTCTCGTAACGGACCTTTAAAACGAATAGGAAAGTGCAATTTCGACATAGAGTTTAGCCATACTTTTGTCCCATCAGATAGTATAATGTGGTAATCTTGTTTGGCCGGGATGTACAAAGTAGTTTGCCTGTTGGTCTCACCTCCGTTAATGGCTTCTATTCCTTTTTCTGAAGTTTGGATTTTAACATCGGCAAGATTGATGAGTTCGCTTTTATCTTGTTTGTTTAAAGTCAGCACTTCACCGTTATCCAACTGTAATTGTATGGTCTTATTATTAAGCGGAATTTTTTTCTTTTCTGTTAATTGGGTTGCGGTTTGGTGTCGAAACGAATTGAACCAAATGCCCAGCCCTATCGTGAGGAGCACAATGGCGGCTGCGGCGTATCTCCACCATGCTGTTTGCTGTGGTCGTATCTGTTGTTTTATAGCAGCTAGTGCGCCCTGTTCATCTATATTGGCAATAAATTGTGGAACATTGAGGTGTTTGCTCTGTTCGGTAAGCATTGCAAAAAACGCCCTGTTTTCCTCATCTCTTTCTAAAAGCTGTTGTAGTACGGCTTCGTCCGCCTGGCTTAATGTGCCAGTCAATTTTTCCATAAACAATTGACGAATATACTCGTGGTCAGCTATCATTTGCTTTTAATACACCAAAAAGGTAATTATAGGTTAAGCGTTTTTAAAATAAATTTAAGGCTTCGCGAAGATTTTTAAGGCCAATCTTCAAGTGGGTTTTTAATGAATTGATACTGATGCCCATAATATCTGCTGCTTCCTGATACTTTTTATCTTGCAAATAGACCAATTTCAAAGCTTCTTTGCGCTGGTTGGGTAGTTCTTCCATAGCGTTGTCCAATCGTGTATAAGTATGCTCAATCTCCTCATTTTTTTCGTATGTTATGTCAGCAGTGACAAGGCTATAACTGTCTTGCTTTTTTTGTTGGCTTTCCTGTTGCCTAATGTAATTTAAGCAGCGATTTTGTACGGCTCTATACAAATAACCCTTAATATCGCCGTTTAAACGTAGATAAACTTTCTTCTCCCAAACCTCTAAAAAAAATGCCTGTACCAAATCTTTGGCCTCCTGTTCGTTGTGCAGGTAAAAGTAGGCATTAACACAAAGTAGCTTATAATATTTCAAAAAAATAGCATCATAAGCTTTTGTTTGCCCCGCCTTTAACTGTTGCAACAATTGCTGATCAGATTGAAGGTTCATACGAATAAAGTACTAAATATTCAAAAGCATTCTATGCCAGTTAATACTGTCTACATGAAATAAAGATATTCCTATAAATGCAAGTTTTTCGGTAGAAGTATTAGCTAGTATATTTATAATTTGGTTAATATTATTTTATCATATACAAATATGTGGTAGTAACTATGCTAGTTTTTTGCTTTTTTTATCATTTTTATATACGATTTTATCATGAAGGATTTTGGAGACGACATTCTTTTAATTTTTGATTTATAATCAGTCTAAATAAGGTTATATTTGCCAAAATTTTTAAAAATTGTTGATAGAAACGAATAGCACTTTCTCCATAAACCGAAAAACATTTGAAGATGTTTACAACCGATATTGGGAAAAAGTTTATGCGGTTTGTTACAATAATATTAGAGAGGTTGAGGTGGCCAAAGAAATGGTACAAGATATCTTTAAGTCTTTGTGGGAACGCAAGGCAGAACTACAACTAGAAAATGTAGAACATTATCTTATTCGTTCGGCTAAGTTTAAAACATTCGAGTTTATCAGAAATAAAACTTCGCGACAAAAGATAGATGAATTTAATTATCAAGGATGTGTTAATTCGAGCAACTGCACAGAAGAACAAGTGCTTTTTAACAATTTAAAGAAGAATGTAGATCTGCTTGTAGATACTTTACCCTGCCAATGTAAAAGAGTCTATAAAATGAGCAGGGAAGATGGCTTGAGTAATAAAGAGATTGCCGAACAATTGGTGATTTCTGAGCGAGCCGTAGAATATCACATCACCAAAGCCATGACCATGCTGAAACTTAAGCTCGCTATTTTCAATAAAAAATAAGCTACACTTACGGAAAATGAATGTTAATGCTACTACTCTTAAAAGCATCAGAAATCATTATTTTTGTATCATAAATTAAATTGATGAAAGTAAACGCCGATCTTTTAGAGAAATATCATCATAACCAATGTACGTTAGAAGAACGTATAGTGGTTGAAGATTGGTTATTGAGTAACGAGGTTGAAGAACTGCAGTTTCATACGGAAAAGGATAAAAACTTAATAAAGCAGTCGATTTGGAAAGAGGTAACAACAGCAACTGCTGATGAGACACCAACTGTAAAGCTAAAACCGGCATCTTATTATATGTGGAAAGGAGCGGTCGCGGCAACACTATTTTTCACCGTACTGGGCTCAGCATTCTATTATTTTAAAGATAATGGAGAGAAAACAGTAGAATTCGTTGCATTTCATAATAAATCTGCGTTAAAAGTGAATCACATCAGTTCTAGTGAATACAACTTGGCTATTGGCCCAGAAACTTCGGCAGAAATTAATGAACATAGCGGAGTGATAGATTTAACGGGCAGTATTCTGATTTCTCCCAAAAAGGATATGGAGCTAAAATTTGATGGAGCTGAAAATAAAATAAGATTAAAAAAGGGACAAACCTATATTATTCTTAATAGCAAATCGGGAAATCATGGTTTAATTATAGTGAATGAGAAAAACTTGATTAACTTGCCGCCAGTAATCCAAAAAAAGCTTATTCAAGAATTTGATATCTAACACGCTCTAAATATCTCCCATTTCTCTATGAAAAAAAACATTGCCAAACAGTTAAATATTATTTTTTTATTGTTGGGCGCAATGTGCTTTACGGCTTGTAAAAATTCGTCTTCCCTAGACCAACCTCAAAAATATAGCCTTCATCTAATAGATATGGATGCAAGGGAATATATTGTAACTACAGATGATTTAGATGCAGGTCTGATAAAACCGGAAGATATAACCGAAGCTTTGCCAGATAGCGTTTCTAGAAATATTGTAGTTAAGGACGGGTTTTACTATTCATTGCAACGAAAATCAAATATCTTAACTAAATATGCCTTAAAAACCCATAGGTTAACTGCGGTTGCACGCTTACAACTCCATGATTACGGAGAAGAGAATTTTATTTGGCTGGGGAAGGATACTTTATTGTTAAGTGGACTAAACCACGCTTATAATAAAGGAAAATACTATCTCATCAATGTAGGAAAGATGGAAATATTGGCTCAAGGCTTATTACCTATTGAAAAACCGGAGGGTAAATTTGTATCTGCTTCTATTGGATTTGTAGAAAAAAGAAAAGATACACTTTTTGTAGGCTATACCTTTCATCCCCCCATGAGAGATGGCAATTATACTACTAGCGACACGATGTACATTTCCCGGATAAGTTATCCAGAAATGAAACTTATAGGAGTTCAGAAAGAAACGAGGTCAACCTATCCGGCTGGCATAAATACGGTACAGCATAATGAATTTACCGACGAGCATGGCGATTTCTATTTCATGTCTTGTCCGGGTATTGCTATGGGCAACCGCCCCGATTTGCCAACCGCTATTTTTAGGATTAAGGCCAACAATACGATAACAGACCCTCATTATTTTTTTAATCTTTCATCTTCGGTTATCCGTAACCATGCTTATGGGCTATGGTATGTTGGGCAAGGTAAAGCCATTATCCGCTCCGAAAGAAAAGATCTTTATAAAGGCCTTTCAGATCATTATAGTACGCCACATTTCGAATTTTACCTGTTAGATATCGCCAATCAAAAAGTAATTAAAAAACTAGATTTACCTTTAGATAAAGGAACTCGTAAAGATTGTATTTTGGTAAATGGTGATGCGGTTTATATTGCTGTGAATTCTACTACAGAAGGTAACTACATCTGGAAGTACAATCTTAAAACTGATGAACTTACAAAAGGTTTGCAGTTGGGTGGGGTATCTGCTTTCATCGTGCGCTTGGATCAGTTATCAAATTAATTTAGACTAATTTTAAATTTTTTCATTTTTCACCTTCGGTAATAGGAGAGTTGTGCTACTATGTTCAAAAAAGCACAATAATGTTTCGGTTTAAAATACTGTTATCTTTCATTTTCTCAATACTTATATTATTCGTAAACGCTCAACAAAATGCCAGTATTTCTGGCGTGGTAACAGATAATTCTGGCCCTATTGTAGGAGCTTCGGTTTTTTTTAAAGCGACAAAAACAGGAACTATAACTGATAACAAAGGATATTTTGAATTAAATAATATCGCTTCGGGTACGTATACAATAGTTATATCAATGGTAGGCTATGAAACTCAAAACAGACAGATTACCCTAAAGGCTGGAGAGAAGCAAAACATCAATATATCACTTACAAATACAGCCCATTTGCTTAATGATGTAAACGTTAGAGGGAAAACTACTACGCAAAATGTAAAAGAATCGGCTTTTGCAGTAAATGCTATCGATGTGAAAAAATTTGCCAATACCACTGCTGACCTGAACCAGATATTGAATAGAGGTACAGGGGTGAAAATACGAGAAAGTGGAGGTATGGGATCTAACTTTAATTTTTCTATCAACGGACTTTCGGGCAAACAGGTAAAGTTTTTTGTAGACGGAATCCCTATGGACGTAATGGGCAGTACCATGTCATTAAATAATGTGCCTGTAAATCTTGCCGATCGTATGGAGGTTTATAAAGGTGTAGTGCCGGTTGAACTGGGTGCCGATGCTATGGGAGGAGCGGTGAATGTCATCACCAACCAAAAGATAACCAGTTTTTTAGATGTGAGCCATAGCTATGGTTCTTTTAATACTAACCGTTCGGCGTTGTTAGGCCAATGGATTGATCAAAAAACAGGACTTGTACTTAAAGCGAGCGGTTTTTTTAACTCATCTGATAATAATTATAAAGTTAAGGATGTAGATATTTTGGAAGGCGGTACCAGAGTTGGCAATCAAATTACAGATTTGAATGGGGCGGAGTTTGTAAATGTAGATGCTAGGCATTTTCACGACGACTATCAATCGGCCATGGGACAATTGGAAGTTGGGATAGCAAATAAAAAGTTTGCAGATGCTTTGTTTGTAGGTATGGGCTACACCCAAGCCAATCAACAAATGCAGACCGGTTTTGACCAAAGCGTGGTATATGGTGGGGTTACTCGTGCAAGCAAGGCATTAAGTGGTTCTGTGCGCTATAAGAAAGATAATCTTTTTGTGCAAGGTTTAAACTTAAGCGCATTTATATCGCGTTCTAATGATAAGTATACTACTACCGATACCCTTATGCGTAAGTATTACTGGGATGGTACTTGGACAAAAAACAGCACCGCCGAGATGGGTTCTATAAAAACCATTGGCCAAATTTCGAGACCTCGTACCTATGGCCGTGCCAACCTTAGTTATGCCTTGAATAAGCAGCACTCTTTTAATGTAAACTATACGTTAGATCATTTAAAAAACAAAAGTTATAACGAGTTTTTGGTTAATGAGGATAAAACACCTGGTGTATTAAACAAACAAATTGTGGGGGTAGCTTATCAGCAGCAGTTTTTTGATGGCAAGTTGACCAATACCTTTTTTGGTAAATATTTTAATTTGTTTCTCGAACGTCCAAAATATATCAGCAACGTATATACTTTATTAGATACAGCCTTTACAAATTACGGCTATGGTGTAGCTTCGCGATACAAAATATTGCCAGATTTAGGTATAAAGGCCTCCTTTGAACATGCTTATAGGTTACAGGAAGCAGAAGAGATGTTTGGCGATGGAATGTTAGTACAATCTAATCCAGATTTAAGGCCAGAAAGCAGCAATAATATAAATTTAGGCGGATTTTATGGTGCGAAAATAGGTAAACATCAATTTTTTATAGAGGCTGCTGGTTTTTATCGCAACGCGATTGATTTTATTTACACTGTACCAGACCAACGCTCTAAATTTTTAAAGAACGAAAATAAATCTAACGTGCGTATTACCGGTTTCGAGTCGGAACTGCGATATAATTATGCCGATTTTATTTCGATAAATATTAATGCCACCTACCAAAATGCTATAAATACTACTAAGTTTTCCAAAGAAGGCAACACCATTCCCGAAGCTACTTATTTATATAAGTTACCAAATCAGCCTTGGCTATACGGTAATTTTGATTTTAGCATAGGTAAAAATGATATGCTCGGTAAAGAAACCCGTATACAGTTCAATTGGTTTACGCAATATGTGAATTGGTTTTATCTCACTTGGGCAAACGTTGGTAATTTAAATGGCAAAGACAATATTCCAACACAGTTCATCCACAATGCTGCGGTAAGTTATAGTATACAAAATGGTAAGTACAATCTATCTGCCGAATGCAGAAATCTAACCAACGAAGATGCTTTTGACAATTTCAGGTTACAAAAACCGGGAAGATCTTTCGCTGTCAAATTCAGATATTTTATCAAATAATCTTTAATCATATTAATTAATCAAAAACAAAAAAGTTCCACTAAAATGAGTAAGTTTTTTAACTATTCTGCCAAAGCGATTGTCGCTTTAATTATTATTACCTCAACATATAGCTGTAAAAAGAAAAACAACGATGTTGAAGTTAAAGAAGTAGGTAAATATTCGGCATTGTTATGCGTAGGCAGCTGGCCAAATACCGCCTATTATATTGCCGATGTACCTTCACTAACATCAGGTACTATTAGCTTAACGGGAAATGGCGCAGAGCTAACCGGAAAAGTATACGCACAAGATGTAATCCAAAGAGATGGTTTCTATTACCACTTAAATTCGGGTAGCGGTCGTATTGGAAAGTATCACGTAGAAAATGGCAAGCTAGTTACCGATAAAGAAGTGCCTTTTACCTATTTTGGTTGGAGTTCATTTGCTTGGGTTAATACCAATACTTTTGTAATTTTTGGCTCGGCCGAAGGAGAAATAAGATATGCCGTAGTTAATACCGATAACATGACTTTAACTTCGGGTAAGATTAGTGCTACGGCTATTCCAACTGGATTTGATGATTATAATATCGGCTTTGCCCAGTACAGAGATAACAAATTGTTTTTGGGATATAGCTTTGGGTCTACTGATTATAGCAACTATCCAACAATGCCTGTTTATCAAAAATCGTTTGTGGCAGTAGTAGATTACCCGGCAATGACCGTGGCTAAGACGTTAGAAGATACACGTACCACTGGCTTGGGTGGGCCAAATGTATATGCTCCTACCTCGTTTGTTGACGAAAATAACGATTTATATTTCGTAAGTGATCCGGTTGGCGTATATGATTATGGCTCACCATCGGCCGTATACCGTATAAAAAGTGGCTCTACGGAGTTAGATGCAACTTATTTCTTTAATTTTTCTGCGGCAGCCAATAACGAAATGGCACCGGCCATGTGGTATATTGGTAACGGAAAAGCTATTGTAAGAAGTCGTATTGCAGGCCAATCAATTGATACCGACCACTATTTTACAGTAATTGATGTTAAGAACGGCAAAGTAATTAAGAAATTGGATCTGCCTGCCGATAAAGGCGAGCGTATGGTAAATGCTGTGGTTGTAGAAGATGGAAAGGCCTACATCGCTGTAAATGCAAGTGATAGAGATTATATCTGGGAGTATGATCCTTCTACTGATAAATTAACAAAAGGAGCTGAGTTTGTGGGAGGTATAGACTATATCTTGAGATTAGAGAAAACAAAATAAAAGCACGTTCCACAGTTCAGTTCTATGACTTTTAAAAAGATTAACGCTTGGTTGCACCTATGGCTCGGATTAGCGTCTGGCATAGTTGTTTTTGTAATGGGTATTACCGGGTGTGTGTTGGTGTTTAAAGTCGAAATTAATGAGTTGAGCTCTCCATGGTTTCATGCTAAAAATAGTACCGGAGGTGAAATACTTCCACCTTCGGTACTTTATAAAGCGGTAGAAAAAGCTATACCCAACAGAGAAATAGAATCTGTTTGGTATCACGGACAAAATAAAACAGCACATTTCAGATTGCACGAAATGGATTCTACCGTGTATGTAAATCCGTATACGACCGAGATTGTAGCCATTGCCCAAACCAATAATTTCTTCCATTTTTTTGAAGATGGCCATTATTACATGTGGTTGCCTAACGATATTGGCCATCAGGTTACCGGTTGGGGGACTTTTATCTTTTTTCTTTTATTAATAAGCGGTTTGATTTTATGGTGGCCCAAAAATCTTAAAAAATCTAATGTAAATAAGAGTTTTAAAATAAGGTGGCAGGCAAAATTTAAGCGTATAAATTATGATTTACATAACGTTTTAGGTTTTTATACCATTATCATCTCCATTATTTTTGCCTTTACGGGCTTAATAATGAGCTTTGCATGGTTTAATAACGGTGTATTTTGGTTGGCCGGAGGGCAAAAAAAAGAAAGAATACAAGCAGTATCTGATACTACGGGCAATCCAAAATCTGATATGCTGGTACAGGTAGATAAAGCGTGGAAAAAAGGTGTTTTCGAAATAGGAGAACATCATACTGATGAAATTATTGTAAACTTCCCAGAAAAAGCATCGGAAGCTATTTATTTATGTGTGGATATGTATAAGGGTACATGGCGTGATGTTTACTTAGATCAGCATACACTAAAGGAGTTGCCAGCTTCTAATAAGCGACTTCGCGATGAAGACTTGGCTTCGTGGATTAGGAGGTCTAACTATGGCCTGCATGTTGGTGAAATTGGTGGGATTACCACAAAAATCATCTATTTTTTTGCCAGTTTAATCTGCGCAAGCCTACCCATTACGGGTTTCTACATTTGGTGGGGGAGAAAGAAGAAATCGAAAAAGAAAAGTAGGAAATTAAAATTTGCCTAGATAACGCTCACTATCTAACAATTTAAAACAATAATTATGGAAAGTACGTGTATAGCGGCCAAATTGGTCGATAGGAATATCTTTTTGCGAAAATTTTTCGGAGTTGCTATATTTCTGCTTTTTGTCCAATTGGCTTTTGCACAGCATAAAGGCCATATTTCTGGATTGGTAAAAACTACTTCGGGTAAAGTAGTAGAATATGCTTCGGTAGCCTTGAAACAAAACGACGAAAAGCTATTTAAAGGCGTACTTACCGATTCTGTTGGTCGATTTATGTTTGCCAACGTACCCAATGGAACTTATAAGCTGGTCATTTCTAGCATGGGCTATATCAATCATACCATACCTAATTTCCAGATTAGCGATACCAAGAACATTCATCATTTTTCTAATATCCAAATGGCTGATGATGCGAAGCAGTTAAATGCCGTAGTAGTGAGTGGCCAAAAGAAAATTATTGAGCAAAGTATGGACAAGATGACCTTAAATGTAGAAAACAGCATCTTGGCCGAAGGCAATACAGCTTTAGAATTGTTGGAAAGAGCACCTGGAGTAAAGATAGATAGCGATGGCAAAATATCATTGAAAGGAAGAACGGGGGTGAATGTAATGATAAACGGCAAACTGACTTACTTGAGTGCAAGTGAACTGGCCGTACTTTTAAAGGCCACCAATTCTTCATCTATTTCCAAGATTGAAATCATCAATAGTCCTTCGTCCAAATACGATGCTGCGGGTAATGCAGGTATTATCAATATTGTGATGAAAAAGAACCAAGTGAAAGGTTTAAATGGTGCTGTAAGTGTAAATGGAGGTGCTGGCCGTAATGCCAGATATGGCGGAGGTTTCAATCTCAACTATCGCAGTTCCAGTTTCAATATATACGGCAATTACAATTACGGCTACCGTGGCGAAACCGAATACCTCGATTTTATTAGGCGTTTTGCCGATGGGCAGGCAACAACATCAAGAACTTCGACACAGCGTACCGAAACCAACGAACCGCTAAACACACATAATTTTCGTGTGGGTATAGATTATGAGATAGATACCAATAATGTAATTGGGCTTTTGGTCAATGGTAATATGGGTAGGTATATCCACGATAGTGAAACCAGCAATCTGATTAAAAATAGTCAAGAAATTTTGTTGAGCGATATGCTCACCCAAAACTATGACAAACAAAGTTGGGAAAGCTTAACCTATAATTTAAATTATCTGCATCGCTTTGTGAAAAAGGGCAGGGAACTATCTGCCGATTTGGATTTTGCGCCTAACCGTTTTAGCTCCAATCTTAATTTAGATACTTATACCAAACCCAATAGTGATTTTCCTAACGGAGATTTGGCCAAAAGAAGAGGAACAGTGCCTGCCAAAACCGACGTATATGTGGCCAAAGTAGATTATGCAGATGTGCTCAATAAAGCCATAAAATGGGAAGCTGGAGCTAAAAGTTCTTTTATTGAAGCCGATAACAATTTGGTATATCATCAGTTTATCAATAACGATTGGCAGTACGATGCCACTTCTAGTAACCATTTTAGGTACAAAGAACAAATTCATGCCGCTTATCTGAATTTGATGGCCGAGTTTGGAAAAACCTCTGTACAAGCGGGCTTACGTGGCGAGTATACCAACACCGATGGAAACCAAATCACTACAAATACCGTATTTAGCAGAGATTATTTTCAGTTGTTCCCCAATGTAGCAGTTAATCAAAATTTAAATACTAATAATCAGGTTCAGCTTTCTTACAGTCGTAGAATAGAAAGACCAAATTATGGAGCACTAAATCCTTTCCGTATGTTCAGAGACCCATCTTTATATTATGAGGGAAATCCATATCTTAAACCAGAGCTTACACAAAACATTGTGTTTAATCACGTATTTAAAGGCAAGTTTACTACTTCCTTAAGTTATAGCCGAACTACTGATGTGATTACATGGGTAACAGGGCAGAATGATGCTACAAACACCACTTACGAAGCACCAAAGAATCTGCCTAGCCTAATTAATTATGGCGTCAGCTTTACAGCGCAAATCGATTATTTCAAATGGTGGTCGGGAACAAATTTTGCCAATATCTTTCATAACGAATACGATTTAGAAAACGAACAGCATAAGCAAACAAGTTTTAGTATAAACACGCAAAACTCATTTAAAATAACAAAAGGCTTTAACGCAGAACTGAATGCTTTTTATAACTCTGCATCTGTTTACGGAATTATTACTGAAAAATCGTATTGGGCAGTTTCGGCCGCTTTCCAAAAAAGTGTTTTGAATGATAAAGGAAGTATAAAGCTGGCTATCAACGATATTTTCCAAACCAATAATTTTAGAAATAATACCCGCTACCAAAACATTGATATGTACAGCAGAATATGGATTGATAGTCGCAGGGCAATTCTGTCATTTACCTATCGCTTTGGTAAGCAATTTGAAACCAAAGTGCGCAAAACAGGAAGTGAGGATATACAGGACAGGATAAAGTAGTTATTCCCTTACCTGTCCATCTCCGGTAACCAACCATTTATAGCTGGTTAGTTCCTCTAATGCCATAGGGCCACGGGCATGTAGCTTTTGGGTACTAATGCCAATTTCTGCGCCTAAACCAAACTGTGCGCCATCGGTAAAAGCGGTTGATACATTGGCATATACTGCGGCTGCATCTACCTGGTTTAAAAATAACGCAATGTTTTCAGCATCTTCGGTAATAATGGCCTCACTGTGTTTTGAGCTATAAGCGGCAATATGGTCAAGTGCTTCGTTAATATCCTTAACTACTTTTACGGCCAGTTTCAACGCTAAAAATTCAGTTCCGAAATGTTCGGGTAGGGCATGGTGCAACAGTGCATCTGGGTAAACGTCCTTCAGTAAGTCATAGCTTGTTTCATCGGCATAAAGCTCTACATTTTTTTCTGCCAAAGGCGATAAAAGAGCTGGAATGTCTTCTGCCCGATTTTGATGGATAAGTGCACAATCTAAAGCATTGCATACGCTTACCCTACGAGTTTTGGCATTGGCTATAATTTGTTGGCCTTTTTCTAGGTTGGCCGAAGCATCAAAAAAGGTATGTACAATGCCCGCACCGGTTTCTATTACGGGTATTTTGCTGTTTTCACGCACGTAGTTAATGAGTGATTGACTACCTCTTGGAATAAGCACATCTACATAATTAACCGCATTTAACAAGGCTTCAGTTGCACTTCTATCAGCAGGTAGCAAGGTAAGTACATGCGGATTAATTTGGTGCTTTTCTAATACTTTATGTATCACTTTGCTTATTGCCAAATTAGAATATTCGGCATCGCTGCCACCTTTTAACAATGCCACATTGCCCGTTTTAAAACAAAGTGCAAAAACATCAACAGTTACATTTGGACGTGCTTCGTATATTACACCAACCACACCTAACGGTACACGCACTTTTTTGATGTTAAGATTATTGGGCAAGGTTTTTTCTTGGATAATATTTCCCCAAGGATTGCTTAATGAAGCAACATTCCTAACATCGTTTGCAATGTCTTTAATCCTTTGTTCGGTAAGTTTCAAACGGTCGTATTTAGGGTCGCTTTGAGGCATACGGTCTAAATCTTTCTGGTTTTCTGCCAGAATAAAATCACTTTGGGCAACAAGAGCATCGGCTAGCTTATTAAGCAACAGATTGATGGTTTCTTTATTAAGTGAAACCATAGTTCTGGTAGCCTTTTTTGCATCTTCGAAATATTTATTGATTGAGTTGGTCATTTGTTGAATTGGTTTTTTAGTTGTTTGTTTTGGTTGGTTGGGCTTCGATAAACTCAGCCTGACAAACCACTGCTGTTAACGTCTTCGGATACTTTATTCTGCTAACTAAATAGCTGCATAAAAATAATCGTAATGTACCAAAGGTTTTTGGTTTTTTAATCCAATTCGTTCTTTAGCCTTGTCCGAGCCATATTTAGCGATACCCAAACCGATTAGTTTTTCACTTTCGTCCAGTATTTTAATAATGTCGCCTTTTTTAAACTCTGCTTTAACAGCAATAATGCCCACAGGAAGCAAGCTAGTTGCCTTTCCAGATGTAAGCACCGTTTTTGCACCTTCGTTTAGCTGCACTGCGCCTGTTGCTGCGGTTTCGGCGTGTGCAATCCATTTCTTCTTGCCCGATTTAATTTTATCGGCAACAAAATGGGTGTGAACTACCTTGTTTTCCAATAAATCCGTCAGCACGTTATCCGTTTTACCGTTAGTGATATGTACGTTAATTCCCAGTTTGGCTACTTTTTGGGCAATGGTAGATTTGGTAACCATTCCACCCCTGCCAAATTGCGATTTTCCGGTACTTACAAAACTGCTGAAATCTGTTGTTGAACCCACCGCTACCTTTTCTATGACCTTACTGTCGGGTAGTTTGGGGTCGCCGGTATAAATGCCATTTACGTTAGATAGGATAAAAAGCGCATCAGCATTCATCATCGATGCGATTAATCCGGCTAATTCATCGTTATCCGTAAACATCAACTCTGTTACCGATACCACATCGTTTTCGTTTACTATTGGAATGGCATTGTTTTGTAGCAAAATTTGCATACAGTTTTTCATGTTCAGGTAATGTACCCTGTCCCTAAAATCTTCTTTGGTTACCAATACTTGGGCACAGGTAATATCGTGCTTTCCAAAAAAATCGGAGTAAGTGTTAATTAGTTTTACCTGACCTATGGCAGCTAATAGCTGTCGTGTAGCTACGGCATCTTGTTTTTCTGAAACTTTAATTAAACTCCTGCCCGATGCTACTGCACCGGAAGAAACCAAAATTACTTCGATACCTTTCTGTTTAATATCTGCCAGTTGCTGCACTAAATGTTTAATGCGCTTGGTATCTGGCAGGCCATCGGCTTGTGTAATTACGTTTGAACCTATTTTAACAACTATTTTTTGGTACGATAAGGACATGATTGCAATAAAAAGTGCTAATCTACCAAATAAGTAGTGTTTTTCTAGGGCGTTTAACTTTTAAATAGAAAATTTATAGAAAATAAGGGGCAAAAAATATTTTTCTGTCATTCGGAGCGAATGGAATGAAATTCTCCCAACGTCGGAATGACAGAAAGTAAGTTGTTATTCTTAGTACTCAAGTACAAAGTTTTCTTTCGGTTGACGTACTTTTTTTAAGCCTACTAACCAATCATTAGCTTCATCGCGATAGCCCAACGGCAATATGGTTACGCTTTTTAGACCAAGCTCGTTCAACTTTAAAATTTCATCAAATTTTGCATTGTCGAAACCTTCCATTGGCGTTGCATCTACTTTTAACAAAGCGGCTTGGGCAATTGCCGCACTAAAGGCAATGTATGCTTGTCGGGCGGCATGTTCAAAATTAACGTGTGCTTCTCGTGGTAAATAAATGCTTTTTAAACGGGCTACGTAATCGGCGGTAGCTTCGTTAGGCACACTGCGTTCGTTATTGGTACGGGAAAATACCTCGTCTATACGTTCTTCGGTATAATTGTCCCAAGCTGCAAAAACCAACAGATGTGATGCATCTACAATTTGAGATTGGTTATATGCGTGGGGCAATAATTCTTGTTTTAATGCAGGATTGGTTACTACAATTATCTTAAAGGGCTGCAAGCCCGATGAAGAAGGTGCTAAACGTGCTGCTTCTAAAATTAAATCTACTTTTTCTTGTGGAACGGGCTGTCCGTTCATCTTTTTGGTGGCATAACGCCAGTTTAATGCTTCAATTAAGCTCATCTTTTTAACGATTGATATTTTTAATAAATCCTTGTATGGCATCCAACAGAATTTGCTGTTGCATTTCGTTGGGTGCCGCAGTTAGGTTAACCATGTTGATAGAAGTTAATCCGTGTAAGATAGACCAAAGGGTGTGGAATTTGAGCAGTTTGCGCTGCTCGTCGGTTTCATCCATCAAACTGCCGATTACATGAATAACAATGCTGCTGAAATTGCCTATTTCCTCAATTTCTTTAGCTTTTTGGCAACTAGGAATGCCCAGTCCGAACATCATTTTGTAATAAGCGGCATTGCTAAAGGCAAATTCGAAATAGGTTAGTGCCATTTGGGTAAGTTGTTGCTCGGGGTTAAGATGTTTGTTTTTGGTGCTTTGCATGGCCATTGCAAGCATATTAAAACCTTGTTTCACAAACTCTTCCTGTATTGCATCCTTACTTTCGAAGTGATTGTACACTACGGGCAAACTGTAACCTATGGCATCGGCAATTTTCCTGATAGAAACCGCTTGCCAACCTTCTTGTAGAACAATTTGTTCTGCAACTTGCAGGATGGCATTCTTGGTTAGTTCCTTTTGCTTTTGTCTATCGTTTTTCACCGACACTATTATTAAGTTAACACTGTTAGCAAAAGTAAAAGTTAACACTGTTAGCTAAAAGAGAATTTCTTGTTTTTGACTGAAAAATGATACTGACAAAAACATTCTTTTAATTAAAGAAAAGCCATTTTAAGAAAAACAATTTGGGCAAGATGGAGGTTGTTTTGTTATGCAAGCATAGTTAAATAAATAAATTAAAAGAGATGAAAAAGTTAATATTGTCAGCCGTTGTAATGTTCGCTGCAACCATGGGTGTGTGGGCGCAAGAAGGTAGAGGTTTTTATTTAAAACCTACTGGAAGTTATTTTATTAAGGTTACTCCTGTTGAGTTTCCGAATGTGGGAGAATTACAACCAAGAGATAGGGTAGTTAATATCAATCCGTTAACTGGAGCACAGACTTTGGTTTCTGAAGAAGCTATTACTGGTTCTTTTGGACAGGGATGGCGGGCAGGTTTAACAGGTGGTTTTAGGTTTAGTCCGGTAGTGGCTTTTGAATTAGGCGTAAATTATTTTGAAAGTGAGAAACAGACCATGGCCCGGCAAACGGGATATAATCAATTTAATGGAAATATGTTGATATCCATCCATTCTCGTGGACAGGTAAAAGCAGTAGATTTAACGCCTACTTTGGTTTTTCATGTACCTACATCGAAAAATTTTAGACCTTATTTAAAAATTGGTGCGGTTGTGCCGGTACATGGTTACCTAGATATTGCTACTTCGCTGAACGACCAAACTGGAACTGTTGCTAGTGAGGTTAATCCCGCTTTTAGGGCGATTGAGTTGACAAGAGAAGAACGCATTGAACCTAAACCTACCATCGGCTTTTTGGGTGCGGCAGGATTTAGTGTGCCAATTGGCCCTAAAATCAGTTTTTTTAGTGAGATAGAATATCGTAACGTTTCTGTAAGCAGCGATAAAAAAGAGGTGACCAAATTTGATGGAGTGGGTACTACCGCCACAGGAGCTAAAGTGCCTGTAACTATTAACGATTTACCGACTGCTCAACGTTACACCGATTATCATAAAAAAATCGACCAAAGTTCTAATGTGCCAGGCAATGCCGGTTATGATGAAAACAAAAGGGGTGATGATTTGAGGTCGTATATTAATATTGGCGGTTTAGGAATGAACGTAGGGTTGAAGATTGGATTTTAGCAAAAGTTGTGTGTCACATTGAGCTTGTCGAAATGTTCTATAATTGGACTTCGACAAGCTCAGTCTGACAAGTGCCCAGCACTTTTATGCTGGAATTTGCTCCACTAGAACCTCATTACCTGCCTTATCATAGTAGATACAGGTCATCTTGTCTAAATCAACAATCCATTTTTCGATACCTGTTTCGGCGCAATCTTTACAAAAGGTATAATAATCTGTTTGTCCCTGTTGGTGCGATTTAAGTTGTTGAGCAAACTTTTCCTTGTTAGTTATATCAGAAATGGCTAGGTTTTCGTATTGTGATTGCGAAGATGTACGATAACCGTTAGCTCCATAATATTCGGTATGGCTATCTGTTACCCAAGTTTCAAAGCCTAAAACTCCCATTTTTTTAATCTCTTGGATGTATTTTGGGAAATCTGCTCCTGATTTTACCTTCTCGTGAGCTTGTTCTATTTGTGCTACTGTAAACATTTTTCTTTGTTTGATACAAAGATGGGATGAATGACGGGGCTTATTATTGTAAAAAATCGTTTTTATTCAAAAGATTTAAACCTCTCTGGGGTATCTCCGGTATATTGTTTAAAATCTTTGATGAAATGGGCTTGGTCGAAGAAATTGTTTTCGTAGCAAATTTCGGCAAGTGTTTTTTCCGTTCCCAACTGGTTAAGTACATTATTGAAACGAACAATAGAAGAGAATTTTTTAGGCGAAACTCCAACTAGTTTTCTAAATCTTTTTTCGAATGGACTTTGGCTAATGGCGAGTTTATCATTAATTTCTTTAATCCTGATGCTTCCTTTAGACTGATAAATCAATTTTATTGCAGCAACAATCAATTGGTCTTGCACTGTTTTTTTAAGTTGGGAAAGCAGAAATTGCTCTATAATATAAATGCGTTTTTGGTTGGAATTGGCAACAGATAATTTTTCTTCGGTTTCACTAATTTGCTGCCTACCGAAAATGTCGTTTAACGAAACGCTTTCGTTGAAAAGCTCGTTGGCAGGGCAGGTGCAAAAAGCCGCCCACCCAACTTCTGTAAAATAAACCAGAATAGTACCAATATCAGCCGAGTTCCTAAAGATTTTAAAAGTGTCTCCAATACCCGTAATTCCGGCATTTGCCAAATTTGTTTCTTGTTGGTTAGAGATGGTGGAAAGATGCCCTCTGTATTGAAAACCCATCACTAATCCAGTGGATGGGAAAACCTTGTATTCTTTGGCTTCGGGATTTTCCGAAATCACCAAATACTTAATATACGGTCTTAATTTTTCGGTAGGAGTAACCTTTTCAAATCTCATTTAAGAATTTGGTTAATGCTTAATCTTGGATTTAAATAATTTTTCCAATTTATCCATCTTTGGTAAAATCACCGCCCGGCAATAAGGAGCTTGTCCATTTCTAATATAGTAATCTTGATGATAATTTTCTGCCACGTAAAAAGTCTGTGCTTTTTCTAATGTAGTTACCACGGGCTTGCCAAAAGCATTTTCTTTGTTCAGCAAAGCCTTATATTTCTCGGCAGTGGCTTTTTGCTGTTCGTTATGGTAAAAAATTACCGAACGATATTGCGTGCCAACATCAGCACCTTGTCTGTTTAAGGTGGTTGGGTCATGCAGCTTCCAAAAAACCTCAAGCAGTTCATCGTAACTAATTTTTGCAGGGTCGTATTGTAGCTCTATTACTTCGGCATGGTTGGTAGTTCCGCTGCAAACCTCCTCATAAGTTGGGTTGGGAACATTACCGCCCTCATAACCTGAACGTACATTGCTTACGCCGTTTAAACGCTGGAAAACGGCTTCGCTGCACCAAAAGCAGCCCATCCCAAATGTGGCTTTTTCTAATTTTGTTTTTTGTGCATCGGCATCAATTATAGAGAAGAGAATTAACGAAGTCATAATTAAATTTTTCATTTTTTGAGTTTCCTAATATGTAATTATACGTAAAAACGATGGCAAAAGTTCTTTATGAAAATAAAAATGACAAGTAGCTTAATAAATAATGATATGTGCATTATCGTTGATAGGAGCGTTTGCCGAATTGGTGCAATGCAATTGCTGTTTAGCCCCGATAGGAGTGGAAATACTTTTTGCAGCACTACCTCTAATTTCTTGTCACGCTGAGCTTGTCGAAGCGTTTTTGCCATAATAATCCTTCGACAGGCTTAGAATGACAGTGTCGACAAAAAGATTGTAACGGATAGCGGGACTTGCGGAAGATTAACGCTTCTGAAATTGCGCTCCAAATACGAAAAGTAGTTTGGTTTATCCACAATTTTTGCTTGTTGTTTTTGTGTGTTAATAACTTAAAATGTTGATAATAAGATTTTTGTTGTGGTTATTTTGAAATAAATGTGGTTTGTTAACATATCTTTTCTAAATTTAACTTGAACATTAAATTAAACAATATGTCAACACCTTACATTCCGTGTTTAGACCTAAACACCTATATAAACGGAACCGAAGAACAACGTAAAAAATTTTCTGATGAACTGGGCAAGGCTTTTAACGATTCTGGCTTTGTAACGATTACCAATCATGGGGTTAGTCAGGAACTGATAGATAAACTCTATAAAAATATTAAAGAGCTGTTTGCTTTGCCGGTTGAGACCAAACGTAAGTACGAAAAGCCGGAACTTGCCGGACAACGTGGTTACACGAGTGCAGGTAAGGAAACTGCAAAAGGTGCTAAAACTGCCGATTTGAAAGAGTTTTGGCAAATTGGTCAAACTGTTACTGATGGCGACCCGATTAAAAACGAATATCCGGATAATGAGGTAGTAGAGGAAATTCCTGAATTTAATACGGTAACTAGGGAGATTTATCAAAAATTAGAGGAAAATGGAAAGCATTTATTAAGGGCTATTGCCACTTATTTAGGTTTGCCAATTGATTATTTTGATAAACACGTACACAACGGAAATTCTATTTTAAGGGGTATCCATTATTTCCCGATTGAAAACCCGGATGCGATTGCGCCAGATGCGGTACGTGCCGGAGCGCATGAAGATATTAATTTAATTACTTTGTTAATTGGTGCCAGTGCTGATGGTTTAGAAGTTTTGACACGTAGTAATGATTGGTTGCCAATTAAAGCGCACCATACTGATATTGTAGTAAACGTAGGCGATATGTTGCAACGTTTGACTAATAACAAATTGCGTTCTACTACACATAGAGTAGTTAATCCTCCTCGTGAACTGATGAAAACCTCACGTTTTTCGGTACCGTTTTTCTTGCATCCGCGTAGCGATATGGATTTAACCTGTTTGGATTCTTGTATAGATGCGGAGCATCCGAAAGCATACAGTGATATGACCGCAGGAGAATATTTGGATGAGCGCTTAAGGGAGATTGGTTTGAAGAAAATGTAGTTTGTTTTTGATGAGCTTTGACAACCTCCTGTGCTACTAGAGGGTTGTCAAAGCTAAATTATCACTGCTTTATTAAGCTATCTACCTTTACCGAATCGCTAACCTTAGGTAATAGTTTTGGAATTTCTGTTGGCTTAGCCTCAGGTTTTAAATCTTCTTTAACAGTCGTTTTTGCAGGGGCTTTTGTGGTGCTGCCTGTTGTTTTTCCTTTGGTATTTTTGGCAGGTGTTGTTTTGGCTGGAGTGTTGACCTTAGGCTTTACCGTTATACCTTTGATAATATCAGCTTTACTGATTGGCCTAAGTTCGGGTTTCCAAATAAAACCAGTTAAAAGGGCTTCTTTAGTTAATTTATCTATTGGGTCTACTGCGCCTTCAACTTCACGTACGGTTACAATATGGGTAAGTTCTTTTTCCAAAAATTTAAAACGTAAACGGCTGCTTACCGTTTGGTTCACATTATCGTATTCGCCTTTGTTGTTTTTGCTGTAATAAATGCTTTCTGCATTACCGTCAACATACATATTGCGCAGTTCGCCATCTACAAAAAATCCGGTAATAATTTTGCCTTTTACTTGATTAAACTTGGTCGAATCGCCTTCTACGTTTACAATAAATCCGTTATTGAGCACTTGGAAGTTGTGTATTTTACTGTTCTTGAAGAAAACATTAATGGTATCGCCAGTTTGCTGTGTGCCATCAGACCAAAGTATGGGGTTTTTATACCAACGTAAGGTAGAATCTGCCGAAGTGTAATACAACGAATCTGCCTTTGCCTGCATATTTGATTTGTACACCCTCACATTGTGATATGCTTTGATAATTCTTGCTCTTACCGTATCGGCGGGATTGGCTGTCGTATCTGTTATCAAAGGTTTTGCGATTTGATTTGCAGCATTTTTTAATTTGCTGGTATCTGCACTTCCTGTTGTTGGAGGGGTATTTTTGGTTTTCGCAGTGATTTGCCCTTTTTGTAAAACTGTTTTTATAGAATCAGTTTTTGCAATAGGAACGGCTTTTTTCAGTTTTAGCAAACTATCGGCTATTAAACTATCTTGTTGCAGTTTCGCTTTATTAATTGCCAAACTATCTGTTAAAGTAGGTGGAGGAATTTCTGGTTTGGTTTGTCCGTTTTTAACGCTCTCACTACTCTCTTTTTCCTGCTTTTTTCGCTCTTTTCTGCTTAACTTTTTATCGCTATTGTTTGGAGTTGCGTTTTTCGATGCTTCGCTTTGCTGTTGCAACATTTTTTTGGCTTCAGCCTTTTCCCTTTCTTTCTCGGCTTTTTCCTTTTCGTCCTCCGCACCAATTTCGTTATCCTTTTTTACGATTGGTCTGCTCAACAAACTTAAATCCTTAACTAAGGAACGCTGGCTTTCTAAGGTATCAGCACCTAGCCAAAGGGTATCAGGAATTTTTTTGTTATTAACTGTGATGCTGTCTTTTGTGCCTATACCCACATACGCTTTTTGGGTAACTACCACACGTTCGGCATCTCGGTAATATTCGCCCAATTGTCCCCATAAAGTGGTTTGGTCTTTGGTATCTTTAAATACGATATTTTTTACTGCCTTACCATACCCTCTTTTGCCGTAGTAATACAAGCTATCGCCTTTTAGCGATTTACTACCATTGGTATATAGGTTTTTTTTACCGAATAAGGCATTTTCGCTTTTTGTATTGTAAGCACCATTTTCGGTGTAAAGTTTATCGTCTTTATTTTTAATGTGGGTTGGCCCGTAAAAATAAGTCCAGTTTGTACCGGTGTTGTAGCGTAAATCTTCGGAGGTAATGGTAGTTTTCTCGGAGGTTACTACAAGGACGTTGGTTTTAAAATATGCGTCTCGAGTATTAGAAAAATAATAGCCTTCTGTGCTGGTTATAGTTGCGTCTTTGTTTACCAATTTTCCGCCAGTTGTATATTTGCCAATTTTGGCTACCATGTCGTAATCCAGTACGTTGGTAGTCAGCGTATTTTCTCTATCTATCAGTTTTACATTTTTGTCCAGATGTGCTGTCTTAGCATTTCCGTCGTAGTTAAGAAAATCAGAATAAATATTTAAGGTGTCGCCTTGGTTAATATGGACATTGCCAAAGGCTTCGAAATAGTTGCGTTCGGTGTAAAGTACGGCACTATCGCATTTTAAAATAGCACCATCATGGCTAAATATGGGATTTCTTAGATAGCTTGCATTAATTTTGGTATCGCCTGTGGCATGGTCTGCTCTTTCTAGCTTTATTTTAGTACGGGGCTGTGCCCACAGCACAAACGGACAAATCACTAAAAGAAATATAAGACGTAATTTTTGCACGATACAAATTTAAGGTTTTTTTGTGAAGTCTGATGTCGGATGTCCGGTGACGGAAGTCTAAAAAATAAAGTGAAAAGCAGTTGACTCATCCAATAAACCGGAGCTATAACGCTCTTTGCCACTTTGCATCCCGACCATCAATGCCATAGGCATCCCTTTGGGACTATCAGCTATTAACCATTGACACAATTAAACCGATTAAACAGTTAACCATTTAACCAACAATACAACAATAAAGTTTATTTTTGAACCATGTTTCCAGTACAGCAATTTGCCAATTATGTTTCGCAGCATCAGCTTTTTAATAAGACCGACCATGTGCTGTTGGCCGTAAGCGGCGGTAAAGATTCTGTATTAATGGCACAGCTATTTAAACTGGCTGATTTTCGTTTTAGTATAGCGCATTGTAATTTTAATTTAAGGGCCGATGAAGCCCAACGGGACGAAGCCTTTGTGAAACTATTGGCAGAGCAGTTGGAAGTTCCTTTTCACGTTATCCATTTCGATACTAAAACTTTTGCCGAAAAAAATGGAATTTCTACCCAAATGGCCGCAAGGCAGCTCCGTTACCAATGGTTTGAAGAACTTAGGATACAGCACAATTATCAATATGTAGCCGTAGCGCACCATCAGAACGATGCCATAGAAACTGTTTTGCTTAATCTGGTAAGGGGGACGGGCATCAGTGGAATGCATGGTATTTTGCCAAAACGTGGATATTTGGTTAGGCCCTTGCTTTTTTTATCGCGGCAGCAAATTAACGAGCTAGTTGATGAAAACCGTTTGGCTTATGTAGAGGATAGCTCGAACAACAGCAACAAATATGCTAGGAACAAATTGCGGTTAGATGTTGTGCCGCACCTGCAGGAAATTAACCCGAAATTAGAAGAAACTTTTGCCAAGAATATTAAGCGTTTTGCCGAAACCGAAGCACTATTGCAACAAGTAGTTGCGAATACCAAGCAACAAATATTTAAGGAAAATAATGGCATTATTAGTATAAAAATAGAAGATGTGCTATGTCTAAATCCGCAAAAATTATTGCTTTTCGAACTTTTGAGGTCATTTCTGTTTACCGATGAAGTGGTAGACGAAATTTTAGCATCGTTGGCTAAGCAAAGCGGGACATCTTTTTATAGTGCTACACATCGTATAACTATTAATAGGGAGCAATTAATTATCTCTACATTAGAAAAAAACGAAGAACCGCTCTATTACCTACATGGTGAGGGTAAATTGGAAATCGGCTATCAAAAAAGGATAAACGTGTGTTTTTCCGATAACATCAATTTTATTGCCCATAAAGACACAGCGTATATAGATGCCGATTTGCTAATCTTTCCTCTGGTAGTAAGATACAAAGATGATGGCGATAAGTTTAAGCCGTTGGGGATGAAGGTTTTTAAAAAATTGAGCGATTTTTTTATAGATGAAAAAGTACCTCTACCGCAAAAATCTAAAGTTCCTATTTTAATTAATGGAAACGGTGAAATTATTTGGGTTGCAGGTATGCGTCAAGATGAAAGGTACAAATTAGGCGCAACAACAAAAAAAGTTGCTATATTCGAACTATCAAATTTATAAATGGACAGTAGGTACACTTATATCGAAAAGCAATACATCGGTCGAGATTATATCCGTATTAGTATACGGTTAATTATGGCTGCCTTTTGTTTTGGCGTGTATGTGTACGAAAGAGATAGGGACAATACCGTAGATTTATTCTTAGTAGTAGGTTTCGGAATTATTGGCGTGTCTATTATCTTGCTTTTTTTAGTGCAGTACAAAACCGTTATAGAACATAAAAAAGTTGTCATAAGCGGCTTGTGGACTACCAAAAAAGTAGTGATAGATTTAAATAATATTGTACAAATCCGCAAGGCTACATACAGCGGATATTTCTTTAATAATCCGGTTTATAATCTCCACAAAAACGGAACGGTACGCTTTTTTTCATCGGGTAAGGATGCCATAGTACTTACCGATAGGGATGGGCTTGAATACTACATTGGTACACAGCGGCCCAATGAAATGTATCTGGTATTACAGAACGAAATGAAGGCGTAACTCCCTCAAGTTGTAAGGTTAATCCTCAAATTTTCAAGTTTTTTATAGAAAAATGTTAGTATTGCATAATTAACAGATGCCCTTGCCATTTAGCAATCGGGTATTAAAAACACAATAACTATGAACAAAAAACATCTCTATCTATTGCTGGCGTTTACATTGGTAGGCGTAGCACAATCTAAAGCACAGGTGTATAGCGCTAAAGTATCTAAAGATTCGTTGGCAATATTAAAAAGTAGGGTAGAAGCCTTAAAAGCAAGCCAAAAAATACAAGAACTAAAAATTAAGGAAGGCGAAGAAGAAGCCGAAGTAGAAAAACTGAGGGTTAAACTTTTAGACGCGAACGATAAAGCTAAGGATGCAGCAGAAAAAAATAACAAACACACTCAGAAACTTGATAATGGTACAATTGATGCTAAAGAAACAGATAAACTGGCCAAAAAAGCAAAAAGTGCTATGGAAGATTCGCAAAAAGCCCTTGATAGGTACAACAAACAGATTAGGGCAGTAGAAAAAATAAGAGGCGATATACAGACCGAAGAACGCAAAGCAGGCTATAAAAAGCCGACAATTGTTTTTAATTATCAGTAATAATAGAAGGGGTGCTTTAAGTGCCCCTTTGTTATTATTAGGTTTTATTACCCACAGTTAACAAACTTTTTATGGCTTATCCACTACATTTGCCTTTGTAAATCTCTGGACTTACATCAACCAACCCATTAATGAAAATAGGAATAGTTTGTTACCCTACCTTTGGTGGTAGCGGCGTAGTAGCTACCGAGCTGGGCAAAGCCTTAGCTAACGAAGGACATCAGGTACATTTTATCACATATAGCCAGCCGGCAAGGCTAGATTTTTTCTCCGCCAACCTATTCTACCACGAAGTCTCGGTAAGAGATTATCCTTTGTTCGATTATGCTCCTTATGAATCGGCCTTGGCGAGCAAACTGGTAGATGTGGTACGTTTTGAAGCTTTGGATATTCTGCATGTACATTATGCCATTCCACATGCTTCGGCGGCATTTATGGCCAAGCAGATTTTAGCTACCTATGGTATTAATATTCCGTTTGTAACTACCCTGCACGGTACAGATATTACTTTGGTAGGCAAAGATGCTACCTATAAGCCAGTGGTAACTTTTTCTATTAATCAAAGTGATGGCGTAACCACAGTTTCAGAAGATTTAAAGGAAGATACCTATCGCCATTTTGATATTAAGAAAGATATTAGGGTAATCCCTAACTTTATTGATTTTAACCGCTTCAGCTTACAGCCGAAAGACCATTTTAAAAAAGCTATTGCACCCAATAACGAACGGATATTAATACATACGTCCAATTTTAGGAAAGTAAAGCGTACTGAAGACGTAATCCGCATGTTCCATAAGGTATTGCAGAAAATACCTTCCAAGCTGTTGATGGTTGGCGATGGGCCAGAGCGTTCTGCCAACGAACAGCTTTGCAGAGAACTAAATATTTGTGATAATGTAAGGTTTTTAGGTAAACAGGATGCGGTGGAAGAAATTTTATCGGTGTCCGATTTGTTTATTATGCCATCGGAAAATGAGAGTTTTGGTTTGGCCGCACTGGAAGCTATGGCCTGTAAAGTGCCCGTAATTTCATCAAATGCAGGTGGTCTGCCAGAACTTAATATTGATGATTTTTGCGGTTATATGTGCAATGTGGGCGATATAGACGATATGGCCAACAAAGCCATCACTATTTTAAGCAACCAAAAAACATTGGACTATTTTAAAGAAAATGCGCTGTCGCGGGCAAAAGATTTTGATTTGAAAAAGATATTGCCACAGTATGTAGAATACTATAATGAAGTGATCCCTGCGAAAAATTAATCTAAGGCTTTTATTCGTTTTTTACTTTTAAATTTTTAATATTTAAGGTTGAAATGTTGCTTCGTAATCTTAAAATGGCATTTTTTGGGTTGTGAGGGCATATCAAACGTTTGCTTAAATTTTGCCGAAAAGGCTCGGTTTTTGCACAATTAAAACAATCTTTAAAATAAAATTTAGATAGTAACACCAAATGAAACAAAAAACCTTAGCGCTTGCTTTGCTATTATTCTTGTTTTGTGGCCTAAAAGCGCAAAATAAAACTACACAAGTAAAACATACTTTTAAAATTGCAGATGGAAGTTTTTTGTTAGATGGAAAACCCATCCAGATCCATAGCGGAGAAATGCATTATGCTCGTATTCCGCAACCTTATTGGAGGCATAGGCTAAAAATGATGAAAGCAATGGGATTAAATGCCGTTGCCACTTATGTGTTTTGGAACTACCACGAAATTGCTCCCGGGGTATGGGATTTTAAAACCGGAAACCGCAATCTGGCCGAGTATATTAAAACAGCACAAGAAGAAGGTCTTTTCGTAATCTTGCGTCCGGGTCCGTATGTTTGCGCCGAATGGGAATTTGGTGGCTACCCATGGTTTATAACCAAGCAGCCCAATATGGTTATCCGTGGTTATAACGAGACCTTTTTGGCAGCAACCAAAGCTTATTTTACCCAATTGTACGGACAGGTAAAAAATCTGTTGATTAAAAATGGAGGCCCTATTATTATGGTGCAGGGCGAAAATGAATTTGGTTCGTATGTTGCACAACGTAAAGATATCTCGTTAGAAGAGCATAAAAAGTATAGTGCAGCAGTATTTCAGCAGTTAAAAGATGTTGGTTTTAACGATGTTGAGTTTTTTACTTCTGATGGCGTTTGGTTGTTTAACGGAGGTGCTCTGCCGGGAGCTTTACCTACCGCAAATGGCGAAGGAAATGTTACAAAACTTGCAGATTCTGTAAACAAATACAACGGGGGTAAAGGCCCTTACATGGTTGCAGAGTTTTACCCTGGTTGGTTAGACCACTGGGCAGAACCTTTCCCAAAACAATCGTATAAAAGTACGGCCAAACAAACCCAAAAATACCTAGATGCGGGTGTATCTTTTAATTATTATATGGTACATGGCGGCACAAACTTTGGTTTTACAACGGGTGCCAATTATGATAATAAGCACGATATACAGCCAGACATGACCAGCTACGACTACGATGCGCCCATAAGCGAGGCAGGTTGGGCAACCAAAAAGTACGATACTTTGCGCCAGATGCTAAAAAAAGCTGATACGCCCCCTGTGCCAGCCCGTATTCCGGTAATTACCATTCCAAACATAGCCTTAACTAAAGCTGTAGATCTGGAAGATTTAAAAAGCAAGTTGGAACCGGTAAATGATGATAGCCCGCAAACTTTTGAGCAATTGGGGCAAGGACATGGTTACGTTTGGTACAATAAACATTTTACACAGCCTATAAATGGTAAACTAGAAATAAAAGGTTTAAGAGATTATGCCATTGTTTATGTAAATGGCATTCGTGTGGCAGAGCTAAATAGCTATTATAAGAAATACGATTGCGATATTGATATTCCTTTTAATGCCACATTAGATATTGTGGTGGAGAACATGGGAAGAATTAATTATGGCGCAAGAATTAACGAAAGTACTAAAGGGATTATCTCTCCGGTGGTAATTAATGGAGAAACCATTACCGGAGATTGGAATATGTACAAATTGCCAATGGATGTCGCCCCTAATTTATCAACAGCTAAAAACACAGGCAAGGTAGGCCGTCCAACAGTTTATCAAGGTAGTTTCACTTTAGCCCAAACCGGAGATACTTTCTTGGATATGAGGGATTGGGGCAAAGGTATTGTGTGTTTGTTAATGGTATAAATATTGGTCGTTATTGGGCTGTCGGGCCGCAACAAACATTGTATTTGCCGGGCTGCTGGCTTAAAAAAGGCAAAAACGATATTGTAATCTTCGAGCAGCAAAATGATAGGCTGCAAAAAGTTGTTAAAACAATTGCTACACCAATATTAGAAGAGCTGAAACCAGAAAAGGGTTTGCCTAAGTAGAGGTTATTGGCTAAATAAAGAGGATGTACAAAAAGTCGGTCATCATTTCGAAACAGGACAAAGTGAAGTGAAAAATCTCCCTCTAGAATTTCAATAGTTTACTGTAGTGTTTGTCTGCTCTACAGCTCGTTTAGTTTTTTTTTAAGAATTCTAAGAGGCTGTCTAAATTTTGTTTCAAAATTATATTAATGGAGCATCTATGAACGGGTTGTCATTTCGAGCGTAGTCGAGAAATCTTTGAATGAGTTAATTTCTTGCCATTTTAAAAGATTTTACTTCGTAGAGCTTCGGTTCTCCACTCGCTACGCTGCGGTCTGACGATACCTGCACCTAAGTATTTTTCCCTAATCGAATTTAGACAGTTTCTTAGAAACTGTTTAAATTTCGGTACTTTTTACTTGTCAGTCTTTGTCATCCTGAGTTCATCGAAGGATTGTCGAAGACTACTTATTGAAGGATGTTTCGACAGGCTCAACATGACACCTATATTTTAATCAACAGAAATTTAGACAGCTTCTTACTTAGCAAAAATTAAACAAACGGGAGTACCCACATTAATGCGTTTGCCGCTATCTGTTAATTTGCCCGTTTTTGTATCTCTATTAAAAATTACCACATCATTGGTATACTGATGTGCTACCAATAAGTAATTCCCACTAGGATCAATACTAAAGTTTCGAGGCCCCTTGCCTAAAGTACCTACGTTCTCTACGGGTTTCAATTTTCCATCTTTTTGTATAGCGAAAACACTAATGGTATTAGCATCGCCACGGTTACTTTCGTATAAAAATTTACCGTCTGCTGAAACTTGGATGCCTGCTGCATCAATTTTTCCTGTAAACTCTTTGGCTACGGTTTCCATTTCCTGTATGAGCAATAAATTTCCATCATTATAAGTAAACACGCTAATTTTTCCATTAAATTCATGAGCCAGATAAGCATATTTCCCATTAGGACTAAAAGCCAAATGACGTGGGCCAGAACCTGCATTTGTTTTAATACTCTGTTTAAATGTCAAGGGTTTTTCGGCATTTGCCTGATAATTATATATGTAAACTTTGTCTTCGCCTAAGTCTGTAGCAATCACATATTTTTTGTCCGGCGAAAACAAAACTTGATGTACGTGGGCGCTCGCTTGTCTTTTATCGGGGCCGCTACCTGTATGTTGGATAAACTGTTTTTCAACTCCGAGCGAACCATCGGCATTTAGCTCTATTACATTAATATTGCCACCACTGTAATTGGCGGTAATTACATTGATGTCGTCAGTAATAATATAACAGGGGTTATTGCCTGTTGGTAATTGGTTAATCAATTTGGTATCTCCAGTCTCTGCATTAAAAGCGTAAGCAGATGCCGAACTTTTATCCTTTAGCATATAAGTGCTATAAAAGAACTTGCCATTTCCACTTAATGCCAAATATCCTTGGTCGGCAGGGCTTTTGGTTATGCCCACACGCTTGCTCTCGGCGGTTTGAGTATCAAAATTGTAGATATAAATACCCTCGCTATTGCCGCTACGGGTAAAAGTGCCTATAATGAGTTTATGATTTTGGGCATATCCTTCGAAAAAGAAAAAGGATAAAATAAACAGAATTAAGATTTTTTTCATGCTTTTTAATTTGTTGCAAGATACAAGTTTAACTAAATGCTTAAAAGTAGACGGCTTGTTTTCTCTGCCAAGAATAATATCTTTGTTTATAATAACAACCAGATGTATAAGTACAAAAACCAAAGCGATGATGAATTGCTCGGCCATTTAAGGTCGGATGATAGTGCTGTGGTAGAGGAAATATACAGGCGTTATTATGGGCTTTTATATAACCACGTATACAGGCGATTGCCGGATAGGGAGGAAGCAAGGGATATTGTGCAGGAAGCATTGGTTACTTTGTGGAATAAACGCCATCAACTTGCTGAAGATACCACTTTATCATCTTACTTATATACATTAGTGAGAAACAGGGTGCTTAATAGCTATCGTAACCAGAAAGTAAGAACAGCCTATCTTGCCTCTTTGCAAACTTTCATGGATAGGGGCGGTAATATCACAGACGAAAAGATTAGAGAGAAGGAATTAATTGAACTAGTAGAAAAAGAAGTAGCAGCCTTGCCTCCCCAAATGCGATTAATTTTTGAGATGAGCCGTAACTTGGAAATGACACATCAGCAAATTGCAGACGAACTTAATATAAGCCCTCATACAGTGCGTACACAAGTACGCAGTGCCCTTAGAATTTTGCGTGCCAAACTGGGTGCAAATATTTTTTCAATTTTTTTCTAATTCATATACCCTATACCCATAGATTGCGTGTTTAGTATATAAAAGCCAAGTGTACTAACTGTATATAGCGTATGAAACAAGCCCAAGAGCTGTTGGAAAAATATAATGCCGGACTTGCCTCTCCCGAAGAAAAGGCGATGGTAGAAAGTTGGTACCTTAAATATAAAACGGCGCCCTCTACGCTTACGCCAGAAGAGTTGCTTTACGAATTTAACATCGGGCTTCCTCAATTAAAACACAGGCTTGGCCAACATAAAACGGTTAAATGGTGGTCACGTGTAGCCGTTGCCGCCTCGTTGTTGCTCTGTGTGGGCGTTGGTTTGGTATTGCTGCAAAAGCAATCGCCTAAAAAAGCGCCAACGATGGCCGTACACCAGCCTAAAGCCATAACACCCGGTACTAACAAAGCTATACTTACCCTTGCCGATGGCCGAAAAATTACACTCGAAAGTGAACAGAACGGCAATTTGGCGGAACAGGCAGGCGTAAACATTGTTAAACATGCCGATGGCCGTTTGGCCTACGAAGACCATAATGGTATAGGTAATGCCGTTGCCATTAACGTATTACAAACCCCTCGTGGTGGACAATACCAACTTCAACTGCCAGATGGTACTAAAGTATGGCTCAACTCGGCATCTACCATTAAATATCCATCAAGATTTGCCGATGATAAAAGAGAAATAACCTTAACAGGCGAAGCCTACTTTGAGGTAGCCAAGAAAGCCACTGATGGACAAAGAGTGCCGTTTATCGTATCAACAGGTTTGCAACGGATAGAAGTGTTAGGTACGCATTTTAATATAAAAGACTACGAAAGCGACCACGAGACCGCTACTACCTTATTAGAGGGAAGTGTTAGGGTAACACCGTTGCAACAACCATCAAAAGCAATGATTATAACGCCTGCACAACAGGCTATCACTAACTCAGATAAGCTGACCATAAAAACCGTAGATGTAGATGAAGTCATTGCATGGAAAAATGGTTATTTCGTATTTGAGGATGAAGATATTCAATCCATCATGACGGTACTTTCACGCTGGTACGATGTAGATGTGGTGTACAAAGGCGAAATCACCAAGCAAAAATTTGGCGGTGCTTTTCCACGTAGTTCCAACATCAACGATTTGTTAAAATATATGGAAAGCTATGGAAATGTAAACTTTAAAGTAGAGGGAAGGAGGATAATCGTAATGCCGTAAAACCAAATAGCCTAACGATTGCCAAAAAACCAGAGGCGTTGGTCCGCCCCCAGTTTTTGTCTTACGAAAAGACAATAACAGGTAATCGTTTACAAATTGATAAGACAACCAAATTTTAAACCTCAACCTGAATATCCAAATGTATAAAAAAAATACTGCATTTATTTGCGGGCGTTTTTATCGTGCTTCTTTAAAAAAATACCTATTAGCCATGAAAATGATTTTGATTTTGGTGTTGGCCGCTTTTATGCAGGTAAGTGCATCCAGCTATGCGCAATCGGTAAACATCAAAGCTAATAATATCAGCCTTAAGGCGCTATTCAAAGAAATTAGAAAACAAACAGGCTATGGCTTTTTGTATCAGGAAGAAGATATAAAAGACACCAAAAATGTTAACGTAAATTTTGTTAACGAAACCTTAGAAAAAGCACTGGCCGCCAGTTTGGCTAATCAGCCCATTACTTACAGCATAGAGAAAAAAATTGTGGTAATTAAAAGAAAACCGAATGTAATAGTAAAAGAACAAACGAAAGCAGTTATCATACAAGGTAAAGTAACTGATAACACCAACCAACCACTTTCGGGCGTTTCTGTTCGTATAAAAAACACCAGTTCGGTTACAAGTTCTGATGTTAATGGCAATTATAAAATTATCGTACCCAATACAGAAGCCATCTTGGTTTTTTCATTTGTAGGTTTTGAAACTCTCGAAAGAAAAGTAGGTACAGATAAAACCATCAACGTTATTTTAAAAGAGCAAAATACCGAATTAAACCAGATTGTGGTAATAGGCTATGGTGAAGTAAAAAAGGGGGACTTGACGGGTTCGGTTGGGCAAGTAAACATACAAGATTTACAAAAAGCACCCGTAGCCACTTTTGATCAAGCATTGGCTGGAAGAATAGCCGGCGTGCAGGTGTCGGGAAACGATGGACAACCCGGAGCGGTTAATAACATTGTAATTAGAGGAAACAACTCGTTAACGCAAGATAATTCACCGCTTTATGTAATTGATGGGTTTCCGGTAGAAGCTTTTAATGAAAATCCGGTGAGCCCATCGGATGTAGAAAACATTACGATACTAAAAGATGCTTCGGCAACGGCCATTTATGGGGCGAGAGGAGCTAATGGAGTAATCATTATCACCACCAAAAAAGGTACAAAAGAAGCACCCGTTATTTCTTTAAACTCTTATTACGGCGTACAAAACGTAGCCAACAAACTAGAGGTACTATCGCCTTATGAGTTTGTGAAATACGAATATGAGCTAAACCCCACTACAACCCAAAGATTGTATCTCGATGGCCGAACATTAGAGGACTATAAAACTATTAAGGGGATGGATATGCAGGATGCCATATATCGCACCGCTCCAATGTTTAACAGCGATATTGCTTACAGAGGAGGTACCCAAAACACGCAATATTCGGTTTTTGCCAATATTTTTAAATCCGATGGGGTAATTCTCAACTCGGGATATAACCGCAATCAGGGCAAGTTTACACTAAGCCAACAGCTTAAAAAAAGTGTTAAGGCATACGTTAATGTCAATTATACCAAATCAACCACATCTGGTTCTATCATATCAGACCCTACTGGCGGTATTCCAAGTTTAAGCCTTATTTACAGTGCTTTGGGATATAGGCCTGTTTCGGGGTTTGATAATGTTGATTTGATGGATGAGTTTTTTGACCCTGCCGTAATTACCGAAACTCCCACGGATTATCGTGTAAACCCTGTGATATCGGTAAAAAATGAAATTAATAAAAGAATATTGAGCAATATAATTGTAAACGGATATCTTGATTTTAAGTTAAACAGTAAGCTTTCATTTAAAGTGAGTGGGGGGTTAATTAGCAATAATTTTAACACCAGCACCTTTTACAATTCTAAAACTCAAATTGGCAGTCCCAATTACCCAACCACAAAAGGTACTACCGGAAGTTTATTTGACCGAAAACTTGAAAATTGGCTGAATGAAAATACACTGACTTATAACACACAAATCAATAAGCACCGCATTAATGCACTGCTGGGCTTTACTGTACAAGAAAACAAGATAGCATATTCGGGCTATACGGCCAGTTTTATAGAAAATGAAGATTTGGGCATTGATGGCATGGATTTAAGCACCTCAATAGTTCCCGAAACGTATCATAAAGAATGGAGCTTGGCTTCCTTTTTGGCTCGTGTAAATTACGATTATGCCAACAAGTATCTTTTTACGGTTAGTTTCAGGTCCGATGGTTCATCTAAATTTAGGGGGAGTAATAAATGGGGCTATTTCCCATCCGGGGCTTTTGCATGGAAGATGAAAAGCGAGCCTTTTATGAAACGCATCAATTTTATTTCCGATGCCAAATTGCGGTTAAGCTATGGCGAAACAGGCAATAACAGGGTAGATGAGTATGCTACCTATTCGGGCATTACTTTTCCATACGTAAGCTATTACTCTTTTAATAACGGCTCGCCTACCAAAGGTGCTTCTTTTCTCACCAATGCCGGGGTGCCCGATTTAAGATGGGAAACTACGGCACAATTTAACTTAGGCTACGATTTGGGGCTGTTTAAAGACCGTTTGAGCTTTACTTTTGATTATTACGACAAAAAAACAACCGACCTTTTGTTAAATGCCAATTTGCCTTATACCACCGGCTACCTCGTTGCTTTTCAGAACATAGGCAGTGTGCGCAACCGGGGGTTGGAGTTTAGTGTACAAACCACCAATATCAACCATCAAAACTTTAAATGGAATTCTTCTTTTAACATCAGTTTTAACCGAAACAAAATTTTGGCACTACAGCCCGGGCAAGACTACCGGTTGCAAACGGTAAATTTTGTTGGCGATTTCAGTAATGTTGCGCCTTATATTGCCCAAGTAGGGCAGCCTATGGGCGTAATATACGGTGCTATTTCTGATGGCTTATATCAATATAGCGATTTTACCCAACAGTCTGACGGGTCTTACTTGCTAAATACCAATGTACCTGCCAACGGACGAGCAAGAAACACCATAAAGCCCGGCGATATGAAATTTGTTGACCTTAGTGGCGATGGCGATATTACTGCTGCCGACTATACCGTAATTGGCAATGGAAATCCGTTGCACATAGGCGGTTTCTCTAACGATTTTAAGTACAAAAATTTTGATTTAAATGTCTTTATGCAATGGTCGTATGGCAACGATATACTTAATGGCAACCGTTTGTATTTCGAGCAAAATACCTACAACCTGTACAACTTTAATTTATATGCTACCGTAGCCAACCGATGGACACCCGATAATCAAAATACCACCATACCACGGGTAGGTGGTTTGCCGCCCCGTATTTACCATAACGGTATTGTAGAAGATGGCTCTTTTTTAAGGTTAAAAACCGTTCAGCTGGGTTATACGTTTGCCAAAACTTTCCTAAAGTCGTTAAACATTAAAACAGCAAGGGTGTATTTATCGGCACAAAACCTTTATACCCTAACCAATTATAGCGGTGCCGACCCCGAGGTTTCCGTTCGCAACTCTGCCTTAACGCCCGGTTTTGATTGGTCGGCCTACCCAAGGGCAAGAACTATTATTATGGGCATGAACGTATCATTTTAAACTTAACAGAAATGAAAAAGATTAATCTATTTATAGTTGCGCTTTCTACGCTCTCTTTTGTGGGCTGTAAAAAATTCTTGGAGAAAGTGCCTACCGATTTTACAAGTCCCGAGAGTTATTACAATACTGAAAACGATTTGCAAACTGCTCTTACTGGTGTTTACGATATTTTGGGGCAAGAATACGTGTATGGCAAATGGTACCAGCTTCAGGTAGCCGTAGGTACAGATGAAACCTATATGACCGGCGTACAGCCCGCCGGGTCGTTAAATACATATCAACATGACCCCTCAAATACTTATCTCACCAATTTATGGCGATACCTGTACTTTGGTATAGAACGGGCCAATAGCTTGATTGCCCATATAGATAAGCCCACAATGGACGAGACCAAGCGGAAACATATTTTGGGCGAAGCACTTTTTCTTAGAGCCTACTACTATTTTGTTTTGGTAACGCATTTTGGCGATGTGCCTTTAAAAACCCAACCAACCGCTTCCATCAACAATACCGATATTGCCCGTACTGATGCCAAAATAGTTTACGAGCAAATTATTGCCGACATGAAAAAGGCCGAAACGCTATTGGAAACCCAAACTGCAACAAGTTTAGGTTACGGCAGCAGAGTTAGTCTATCGGTTGTGAGGGGTATTTTGGCAAGGGTATATCTGCATATGGCAGGTTATCCGCTTTATGATACCGAAAAATATAAGGACGTGATTACCTACACCCAAAAAGTTATCACGGCTAACGAGCATCAACTTAACCCAAGTTTTGAGCAAATATTTATCAACTACGCTCAAGATAAATACGATGTAAAAGAAACCATTTGGGAAGTAGAGCTATGGGGTAATAGAACAAGTAATGCTTTTGTAGAAACCGGGCAGATAGGTACTATAAGTGGTCCTTTTTGTAACGATCCCGCTATTGGAAAAAGTACGGGTTCTATTAAAACCACAGGCGTGTTGTTTAAAGCTTATGAGCAAGATGCCGCAAGTACCGGCTCGTTAAAATATTCGCCCGATTTGCGCAGGGACTGGACTTGTGTACAATATTCTTATGGTACAGCGGTAAGCAACCCCAATAAAGACAGAACAGCCAGCGTAGGTATTTACAATATGGATTTGGGCAAATGGCGCAGAGAGTACGAAACCCTAACACCCAAACACGCTACCTATACCCCCGAAAATTTTCCGCTGTTAAGGTATTCGGATATTTTATTGATGTACGCCGAAGCAGAAAATGAACTTAATGGCGTTACCCAAGCTGCTAAAGATGCGGTAAACCAAGTAAGAGCGAGAGCCTACGGTAAATTGTTGCCGGGCAGTATAATAAGGCGTATATCGGTAACTGCTGGTGGTAGCGGCTATGTTACGGCTACTCCTCCAAAAGTGGTAATATCGGGTGGTGGCGGTACTGATGCCGAGGCAATAGCCATTGTAGCAAGCGGAAAAGTTACCGAAATTATTGTAACCCGACCCGGAAAAGGATTTACTTCGGCACCTACCATAACATTTACAGCTACAAGCGGTACGGGAGCTACGGCAACAGCCACTTTGTCCAATCCGGCTACGGTAGCTTCCGATTTAACAGGGCTGGATATCTCATCAAAAGATATGTTTCGTTTGGCTGTACAAAAAGAGCGGATGTTGGAGTTTGCAGGAGAAAATTTGCGCCGACAGGACCTCATCAGATGGAAAAAATTGGTTGACTATTTGCAAGCCTGCTCTGCCGATATTAAGGCAAACGCCCCCACCAACAGGCAATATACCTCACAAACTGGCGATAATGTGGCCGCAAGAGATTACCTGTTACCTATTCCATCGTATGAGCGAAACTTAAACAAACTATTGTCGCAAAATTTCGGATGGTTATGAAAAATAGAGAGAACATGACAAGATTAGTTGCGTCCATTATATTTTATTTCTGTTTAATGTTTTGTAAAACCGGGCTTTTTGCAAATACACTTACTGTAAATTTTAGTGCCCAACAAACAGTATCTGATAATGGCTCTGTAATAAAACCAGATAAACAGGTAAGATTTACAGTGTTAACTCCACGTCTTGTTCGCATGGAGTGGAGTGATTTGGGGAAATTTGTCGATAATTCATCATTTACAGTTGTCAATAGAAATTTGCCCGAAGTAAAATATACCGCCGGTAAATCTTCGGGATGGTTCGTACTGAAAACTGCTGAAATAGAATTAAGGTATAAACTTAATTCAGGGAAATTTAACGCGAACAACCTCTCTATAAATTACTTTGCAAAAGCGCAAAATCCGTTTTCATGGAAACCCGGAGATGTACAAAAAAATAACCTGAAAGGAACTTCACGAACACTGGACAAATATGATGGCGATATCAACACCGTTACAGGAGAAAAGCTGGTACTGGAAGACGGAATTTTATCCCGCGATGGTTGGTTCTTTTTAGACGATACGAAATCGTTTTTATTTGACAATTCCGATTGGTCTTGGGTACAAACAAGAGAAAACGGCGATTCACAGGATTGGTATTTTCTGGCGTATGGTAACGATTACAAAGCTGCATTATCAGATTACATGAAAATAGGAGGAAAAGTTCCTCTGCCACCTCGTTATGCTTTTGGTTATTGGTGGTCTCGTTATTGGAGCTATTCAGATGCCGAGTTAAGAAAACTGGTTGCTAATTTCGAGAAATTTAACATTCCATTAGATGTTCTGGTAATAGATATGGATTGGCATTTAACCGATAAAGACGGATTATTTGCCAAACCGGACGAATTTGGAGAACTGAATAAGTGGACAGGTTGGACGTGGAATAAGAACCTTTTTCCAGACCCGCCGAAATTTTTAGACTGGACAGCCAGTAAAAAACTGAAAACAACACTTAATCTTCACCCCGCATCAGGAATAGGTCCTCACGAAATTCAATACGGTGAATTTGCAAAGCGGATGGATTTTGATACTACGCAAAGAAAATATATCCCATATCTAGCTTCGAGCAAAAAGTTTATGCATAACCTGTTCGATGTGGTACTAAACCCGATGCAAAAAGATGGTGTGGATTTCTGGTGGTTAGACTGGCAGCAATGGCCCGAAGACAAAAAGGTGAAAGGATTAAGCAATACGTGGTGGCTTAACTATACTTTTTTTAGCAACATGGAACGTTATGGAGAAAAGCGTCCCATGATATTCCACCGTTGGGGAGGTTTGGGCAACCACCGCTATCAGATTGGATTTTCCGGCGATACTCGTATTTCATGGGCATCGTTGGCTTATCAGCCCTATTTCACCAATTGCGCATCAAATGTGCTATATGGTTATTGGAGTCATGACATTGGAGGACATATTTTTCCAAAAGGCTCAGACCTTATTCTTGACCAAGAACTGTACACCCGTTGGATGCAATATGGCGCTTTAAGCCCCATTTTCAGGACACATTCTACAAAATCCTCGCACCTCAATAAAGAAATGTGGAATTTTAGGGGAGAATATTTTGATGCCCAGCACGAGGCAGTTCATTTACGCTATCAGCTTGTTCCTTATATCTATACAATGGCGAGAAAAACTTACGATACTGGGATTTCTCTGTGCAGACCAATGTATTACGACTATCCAAATGAAGAAGAAGCCTATACTTTTGACAGGCAGTATCAATTTGGAGACGATATGCTAATTGCACCTGTTTCTACTCCAATGAAAGATGGTTATGCTAAAGTGAAAGTCTGGCTGCCAAAAGGTACGGATTGGTATGAATGGCATACAGGAACTTTGTTAAAAGGTGGTCAGGTTCTGGAAAGGGACTTTTCTCTGGATGAATATCCGATTTATATAAAGGCAGGAGCTATAATTCCTATGTACCAGGACGTAACAAACCTTGAAGACCATTCGGATAAAATTACATTGGGGATTTTTCCGGGAGGAAGTTACCAGACCAGATTATATGAGGATAATGGAGATGACAAAAACTATGCAACAGAATATGCATATACCTCTTTCAGTACTGTTAAAAAGCAAAACTCACTACACATTACCATAGCTCCCAGAGAAGGGAAATACAAAGGTATGTCTGATAGTAAAGCGTACGAACTGGTACTTTATGGAGCTGTTGCCCCAAAATCTGTACTGGTTAACGGAAAAAGCCTAGACCAAACTTCAGAAAAAGAAAACCCGGGATGGAGGTACAGAGGAACAGATTTAAGCCTGATTATTACCCTGCCTAAAATATTGTGTTCAGAAAAAGTTGATATAGAATTTTTGTATAGTTCAGACAACATGGCATTGGAGAAACTGATAAATAACGGAATGCCCGAAAGGTTTAAAAGACTTGAAAAATTTACCTCGGAGCTTAAAGTTAAAGAGAACAACATCGTTCTTCCAAACTCGGTAGGAAAATCTCTCGGGACTAAGAACATGGTGGAATACTATCCCGCGAAGTTTAATGAGCTAATACATGAATTTGATGAAAACTACAAATTGATACCGAAAGAAGTAAAAGAACTGAAACTGAAAGAAGATGTAGAAAAATGGTATCTGGGGAAATTAGGATTTAATAATACGTTGAATTTTAAATAGATATAATGTGAATAGAATTACGAAACCATCCCGATGTATCGGGATAGCTTCATCACCTTTAAAAACAAACTATATACAGATGAAAAAGAGTGTTTTAATGTTTCTGCTCTGTTTGATTGCATCTTTTGGTGCATTCTCCCAAAAACAGCCAACGATAACTCTCTCTAAGGCAGAAAAGGGGAAAATAGAATTAAGGCTTGCATTAAAAAGCCCCGGAACAATAGCTGTTGACTGGGGGAACAATAAACCTAAGAATTATGAAATAAATGCAAGTGCTAAAATTGCCGAAGCAACGGTTATTTCAGAAAGCGTTGCGGAAAATGCCATAGTAAAAATATATGCGGATGATTTGATTTTTCTGTATTGCAGAGAACAAGTATTGGCTACATTGAACTTGCAGAATGCACAAGAGATTAGGGTAGTGGATTGTGCAATTAACAATCTCACAGAATTAAATACCTCAAAAAATGCGGAGCTGAATTATCTGAACTGCCATAAAAATAATCTCAAAGAGCTTGATTTATCAACAAATCCAAAGATTAAAACACTTAATTGTTCATACAATAGTTTAGAGCAGCTTAATCTTTCTAATAATAAAATCTTAGAGCATGTAAGTGTTTTTGAAAATAAAATTTCTTCGCTAACGCTAAGCACACCTAATAAAATAAACACCCTTCTGGCAAGTAAGAACAAGCTTTCTACATTAGATATGGCTGGGGCTACTTCGTTAACCTACTTGGATATTAATACCAATTTATTTGATGCCTGTGCATTAAATAAAGTGTTTGCTGCGCTAGCTGTAAATAAAAAAGCAAGCGATGGTACGGCAAATTTAAAAATAAACCATAATGCCGGGGCAGCAACCAGCAACACTGCTATTGCCGAAGAAAAGAATTGGGTATTAGACAGGAAAGGGAAGGGAAACGCTAATTGTAATTAATTTTTTAACCTAAATAATAGAATTATGAAACGACTTGTATTTTTTTTATGTCTTATTGTTATAAGCATTAATACTTTTGCCCAAACCCCTAATGTAATTTTAAGTAAACCGGTTGGACAATCTTTAACTGTTAGAATTGCATTGCAGACTGCAGGAAATGTAGATGTTGATTGGGGAAATGGCACTACTGTTACTTCATCGGTAGGGACAACACAAACCATAGCAGGAGCTACCCAGCTAACAGGGACAGTTGGAGCATCAGGAGCAGTTAAAATTTATGGTACAAATATAGTCTGGATGAATATAACCAGTCAAGGGTTAACAGGAGTAGATATCACAAATATTCCCGCACTAAGAACTGTTGATATGAGTACGAACAGTATATCGTCCATTGATGTAAGTAATAATGTAAATTTGACATATCTGGGGATACATACCAATCAGTTGACAACTTTGGATGTTACTGCTAATACCAATTTAACTACATTAGCCTGTAACAATAATCAACTGACAAGTTTAAATGTTGCCAACAATACAAAACTGACCACATTAATAGTATCTGCCAATACAGGTTTAAATTCGTTAGATATAACCAGTAATGTAGATTTAACAATATTGAGGGCGGCAGGATTAGGGCTCTCAAGTATAAACTTAACTAATAATACCAAACTCAATGAAGTTAATTTAAGAACTAATTCTCTAACAAGTTTAGATGTAAGCAGTAATACTTTGTTAGGTTCTACATCTGCCGGACTCCTTAATATTGGAGCTAATAGCTTTTCTGCTGCTGCATTAAACCAAATTTTTACGGATTTGCCAACGTTAGCTCCAAGTGCCAACAGAGCATTAACAATTGATGCAAATCCGGGAGCAGCTACTAGTAATACAAACCTTGCCGTAGCTAAAAATTGGCTGCCAAATGTTACAGGCAACCCAACTTTACCGCTCAACTTATTGTCGTTTACCGGGAAATTGCAGAACGGTGTTGGCAGTACTGTAGTGTTAAGTTGGAAAACCGCACAAGAAGTAAACACTAAAGCCTTTGCGATAGAAAGAGCCGCAAGTGATGGTGTTTTTAAGGAAATAGGAAAAACCGAAGCCAAAAATACCGATGGCACTAACACTTATATCTATATAGACAATAACCCGTTGGTGGGGACATCGTACTATCGTTTGCAACAAACCGATATTGACGGCAGCTTTACTTACAGCAATGTAATTAACATAGAAAACAACGGCAGTCTGTCGGTTAATGTTTACCCAATACCGGCAAAAGGCGGTAAGCTACAAGTGCAATATCCAATGGTGCAAAGCAAAAATGCAAGTATTAAGCTTTACTCAATAGCAGGTAAAAAAGTATATGCTGCTGGTTTACAGTTAAATTCAACCACATCAACAATTGATGTAAACAGTTTAGCTAGTGCAAATTATATACTGGTATATAAATCAGGAAACCAAAGCATTACCAAAAAGATAGTTGTTCAGTAGATAGCCCAAAATAGACTTACGAAGTTTAGCCCTGTCAAACTTCGTAAGTCTTAACACATCATTTAACCATAAAATTTTAAACGTCTTTGTTGGCGTAGGGGGACAGTTTTTGCTTATGAAAAAGTTATTCATCTTATTTTTATTAATTGCCGCACTTAATGCCAATGCGCAAAACGAGAGAATTTATCCAAAAATTCCGGGAGTGGTGGTAGCACATTCGCCCAAAAGTTCGGGCAAATACTTGGGAACGCCAAGTATTGTGGTGTTGCCTAACGGCGATTATTTGGCATCATTCGATTTTTTTGGCCCAAAATGTACGTCAGATGTAGTAAATGTTTATAAATCCTCAGATAAGGGGGCGAGTTGGCAGTTTTTGTCGGCATTGGAAGATGCTTTTTGGGCAGGCCTATTTGTAGTTAAAAATGAGGTTTATCTTTTAGGTGTACGAGGGTCTGACAGGAGTTTGTCCATCAGGAAATCAACAGATAATGGAAAAACATGGACACCGCACGCTATCTTAAAAGAGGGCAGGTTTCATGGCTCATCTACCCCTGTGGTTTTTCACGATGGAAAAATCTACAAAGGTTACGACCATTTGGGCATTGAGGATAAGAAGAAACCTTGGATGTCTGAAAATAAATCGTTTATCATGTGGGCTGACGAAAATTCCGATTTGCTAAACCCCGAAAGCTGGAAATATAGTGATGAAGTGCAAAAACCAACAGACATAGACGGTACAGGTTGGTTAGAAACCAATGCGGTATTAGGTACAGACGGACAAATAAAAGGCGTTACAAGACTGGCCAACGAATCGGGCTATTTGGCAGGTTATTATGCTGTAAACAAAGATGGCTCGGTTGATAAAAGCTCAATTAAAGCCATTCCGTTTTTGGGAGGGGCAACCAAATTTAATGTAATGTGGGATGTAAAAACCAAAAAATATTGGGCATTGACCAACTATCCGTCAGAAATATTAAGACAGCCCAAAATGAGGGCAGGAGGAATGAGAAGCGTGTTGGCATTGGTTTCTTCGCCCGATTTGGAGCATTGGAAACTCAATAAAATTGTGTTGGCTAGCGATAACGTGAAATATCATGGCTTTCAATATGTGGATTGGCAATTTGACGGAAAAGATATCATAGTGATGGACAGAGTGGGCTATACCGATGAATTTGGGGAAGCGGATAACGCCCATAATTCGAACTATATAATTTTTCACCGCATTAAAAACTATGCGAAAAGCAAAACAGATAAAGAACTTGAAAAATATATCAACAAATAGATAGCGATGAGAAAATATGTAATAACAGTTGCATTATTGGCGAGTACGTTGGCAACTTATGCAAAGTTAGAACTCCGTAAAGTTTTTGCCGATAACATGGTGCTGCAACAAACGGCAACCATTACCATATCGGGCAAGGCAAAGCCCAATGCCACAGTAAAGATTTTAACCGGATGGAAAGCTACCTATAAATCAAAAACAGATAAAGACGGCCTTTTTACCATTGATATTACCACGCCAAAAGCAGGTGGGCCATACAATATTAAATTTGATGACGGCGATATTTTAGAGCTTAAAAATGTGCTGATAGGAGAAGTTTGGTTGGCCGCAGGTCAATCGAACATGGAAATGAAAGTGAAAGGTTTTGATAGCAAACAAACGGTGTTGGATAGAGAAGAGATAGAAAAACACGCATCCACACAACCGGCCATCCGTTTTTTAACATTGGGCAGTACCCCTGCACAAGAGCCCCAAAAAGAAATTAGCGGTAATTGGGAAGAAACCAACGCCAACACCATTTTAGAATTCAGCGCAATAGCCTACCAATTTGCCGCTAAACTAAAGGCAGCACTCAATGTGCCTATTGGTATAGTAGTGGCCGCAAATTCCGGCACACGTATAGAATCGTGGATGAGCCGCAATACGCTCGAAGCCATTAACGACAGATACTTGACCTTTGACCTGCCTTTTCAGAAAAACAGCCCTGCCGCTATGTACAATACGACAATATCGCCTTTGGCCGGTTTTAAAATACAAGGAGTAATATGGTATCAGGGCGAAGCGAACAGAACAGCACCCGCAACTTATTTAAAACAATTTCCGGCATTGGTAGATAATTGGCGACAGGATTGGAAAGACCAAAACCTGCCTTTTTATACCGTTGAAATAGCACCGTTTACTTATCCAACAGATGGCGACAAAGCCTATGTTACCGCTTTTTTTAGGGAAAATCAGAGAAAACTGTCCCGTTCGATAAAAAATGTGGGCATTGTTTCTACCGTAGATATTGGCTCAAAAACAACCGTTCATCCACCGGATAAAACCAAAGCGGGCAACCGTTTGGCGCTATTGGTACTTGCTAATACCTATCTCGTAAAAAACAGTTATGATGAAGCCGTTTATAAATCCTTTAAAACAGAGGGAAGCAATGCCATTATCGAATTTGCAAATTGTACCACATTAGCATTAAATGGCCAACAGGTTAACGATATAGAGATAGCCGGCAACGACCAAGTGTTTTATCCGGCCAATGCCAAAATAGAAAACAATAAATTGGTGGTTTGGTCGGCGCAAGTGGCCGAGCCTAAATCGGTAAGGTATTGCTTTAAAGCCTATAGCGAGGGTAATTTGTACAATCAGGCCAACCTGCCCATTCCACCGTTCAGAACCGATAACTGGAGCATTATTCAAAAAAAATAACCTATCAAAATAATGATTTTAAGAAGAGCAATCCCTACTATATTTTTCCTTTCCCTGTGGACGGTATCGTTTGCCCAAACGGTCGATGAAAAACAGCAAAAAGAGGCCGTGCAAGGGCTAATCAGAAGAACTGTTCCCGAAATTGCCAATACTTTTGTGGTAGAGCTGTTAAAGCCGAAAGACCGCGATTATTTTGAGATAGAGAGCAAAGACGATAAAATTATATTGCGTGGAACAAACGGCGTATCCGTAGCCAGTGCCCTAAATTATTATTTGAAAAATTATGCCAACTGCCAGATAACTTGGCATAGCACCAACCTCAATTATCCTAAACCTTTGCCAAAAGTTTCGCAAAAAGTGGTGAAAGAAACGCCCTACAAATACAGGTACTATTTCAACTACTGCACGTTCAACTACTCCATGAGCTGGTGGAACTGGGAACGTTGGCAAAAGGAAATAGATTTTATGGCGCTCAACGGTATTAATATGCCATTGGCCTTAACCGGACAGAACAGTATTTGGGACAAGGTCTATAAAAAACTCGGTTTTACCGATAAGGATTTAAGTTCATTTTTCAGCGGTCCTGCCTATTTCAACTGGTTTTGGATGGGCAATTTGGACGGTTGGGGAGGACCGTTGCCCCAAAGTTTTATGCAAAAGCACGAAGAACTGCAAAAGAAAATCTTAGAGAGAGAACGCTCGTTCGGCATGAAACCTATTTTGCCGGCCTTTACCGGACACGTACCGCCATCGTTCAAAGACAAATTTCCCGAAGCCAAATTGAGGAAAACCAAATGGGTGGACTATCCCGAAGTGTACGTTTTAGACCCCGAAGATAAGCTATTCGAAACCATAGGTACAGATTTCATGAAAGAGATGATAGCCACCTACGGCACAGACCACTATTACTCTTCCGATACGTTCAACGAAAACAAGCCGCCAACCAACGACAGCTTGTACCTCAACGACATTTCGCACAAAATCTATAAGAACATGACCAATGCCGACCCAAAGGCCACGTGGGTAATGCAAGGTTGGATTTTTGTGTATAGCGGCAGAAGCTTTTGGGGGGTAACACAAACCCAAGCCCTGCTAAATGCCGTTCCCAACGATAGGATGATTATCCTCGACCTTTGGACGGAATGTCGCCCCGCATGGGACAAAAAAGAGGCTTTTTACGGCAAACAATGGGTGTGGTGCATGTTGAACAACTTTGGCGGCAACAACCTTATGTACGGTAGGATGGACGAGATAGCCAATGGCCCGTCCAAAACCCTCAACCACCCCAAATCGGGCAATATGGTAGGCTTGGGGCTAACGCCCGAAGCCATTGAGCAAAATCCGGTCATATACGAAATGTTTTTGGACAATATTTGGCGTAAAACCCCAATAGAAGTAAACAGTTGGTTGAAAGGCTATATCACTAGAAGATACGGAAAGTACAACGAAGACCTCAACAAAGCATGGCAGATATTGTACAAAACCGTATATACCGGAGGGGTGGAACATGGCGGGCCAACGGCCTCCATTATTGCTGGTCGTCCAACATTCAATAAAGACAACAACTGGACAGAAACCCATAAACCATACAACGCCAAAGATTTAATTCCCGCATGGGAACTGATGATGAAGGCTAACAGCCAATACAAAAACAGCGATGGCTTTAAGTACGATTTGATAGATGTAAGCAGGCAGGTAATGGCCAACTATGCCGATACGGTACAACGTTTGTTCGCCAAAGCCTATTTGGCCAAAGATTTCGATACCTACAAAAAGCGTTCGGATGAATTTTTGGCCATTATACAGGATATGGACGAGTTGTTGGCCACCCGAAAGGAATTTTTGTTGGGCACTTGGGTAAACTCGGCCAAAAGTTGGGCAACCAATAAAGAAGAAGAACTGCTTTACGAGAAAAATGCCAAAAACCTGATTACCACTTGGGGGCCAAAGTACAGCAAGATACACGATTATTCGTGGCGTCTGTGGTCGGGCATGTTAAGCGGTTTCTACAAGAAACGTTGGGAACTCTTTTTTGCCGAACTCGACAAGGCAAAATCCAATAACGCACCGCCGGATTTACCCGCCATAGACGACAAGATTAAAACTTGGGAATGGAACTGGGTAAATACACCTGCCCATTTTTCGGACAAACCGACAGGCGAAGCACTATCCGTATCGTTGAAAATGTACAACAAATATTATAACAAAATAAAAGCTTTCTACCATGTGGATAAAAAATAGCAAACTAATGAAAAAAAGCACTTTTTTGATACTGCTATGTTTAATGAGTTTTCCCCTCGTTATGCTAGCAGGTTGCAAAAAACATGCTCTAGCGGAGCAGTTTAAAGAAAACCCGAACAATTTTGCCAATGTACCTGGAACGGTCATCGTTCATAGCCCCAAATCTACGGGCATATATCGTGGTACGCCAAGTTTGGTCAAATTACCCAACGGGCATATCATAACTTCAAATGATGTTTTTGGTACAGGTGTGGCCAATAAAACAGATATTTTCATTTCTAAGGATAACGGTAAAACATGGGAACAAATTTCTACCGTTAATGGAGCGGTGTGGTCTGGCCTGTTTTACCATAAAAATAAGCTGTACCTATTGGGTGCAAACAACAGCGGTGGGGCAAATTTGGTTATACGAGGGTCTGATGACGAGGGAAAAACTTGGTCTGCACCAACAATTATCGTAGCAGGGGCTTGTCATGGCTCATCTACACCTGTATTATTTGCCAACGGGCGAATTTATAAAGCCTACGAATTTCATGATACGGATTTGAACAACAAATGGATGTCGGGCAATAAAGCCTACGTGGTTTCTGCTTCGCAAGATGCTGATTTGTTAAACTCTGTCAATTGGACACAGTCCGAAAAACTGGAAAAACCGGCGTGGATAGACGGCACAGGTTGGTTAGAATCAAATGCGGTGTTGGGGCTTGATGGGAAAGTGAAATGTATTACCCGTTTGGCATCTATGGATGGCGTTCATGCCGGATATTATTCCTTATCTTCTGATGGAAAAATAGAGGTCGGTTCGGCAAAAAAAATCCAGTTTTGGGGCGGTGCTTCAAAATTCAATATCAAATACGACCCCGTTACCCAAAAATATTGGTCGTTAACCAATTATGCACCTGCACAGTTCAAAACAGGCAACAGGTCGGCAGGCGGTATAAGAAATGTATTGGCGCTTACCAGCTCCGCCGATTTGGAAACATGGCAAATCAATGCTATTGTATTGGCTGATGACGATGTTGAAAATGTGGGTTTTCAGTATGTAGATTGGATTTTTGACGGTAACGATATTTTATTTGTATCCCGTACTTCTTTTGATGATGGTTTAGGAGGTGCGGATAATTTTCACAATGCCAATTTTATGACCTTTCATAAAATAGAGGGATATAAAACGGCCACAACGCTTGGCAAGTGGTTGCATCTATTGCCCAATGGCGCATGGAATGGGGAGGTAAAAACTTTTGATGTTTCAAATGATAAAGGAAATGCGGCAAGCAACCCTATCCTTATTTCACAGGCTGGCCAATTAGCTTATTTGGCAGAACAGGTTTATCAGGGAAATACTTTTGCCGGCAAATATTTTAAAATGACCAATGATATTGATTTGAACAAATACAATTTCATGTCTATAGGATGGTATATTACCACTACCAATAACCGGCCTTTTAGCGGAAATTTTGATGGTGGAGGTTTTAAGATACTCAATTTGAATATCAACAGGAATGATAACGCTCAAACCTCCAATGGCCTATTTGGCTATGTAAAAGATGGCAGTATAAGCAATTTAGGCATAGTCGCAGAAAGTACCATATCGGTTGGTGGCGTATGTGCAGGTTTGGTGGCCTACGGCAATAACGTTAATATATCGGATAGTTATAATAAAGCTTCGGTAAAAGGAAGTTCACAGGTAGGAGGTATAATGGGATATGGGGTAGGCAACAACACGATAAAAAACTGTTACAATGTTGGTTCATTAATTTTAAATACCTCTTCAAGTGCCAATAAATACATAGGTGGCTTAGCAGGATATTTTAAATCGGGTATCATCAGTTATAGCTATAATGTAGGCAATGTTTCATGCTCACTTGCAGATTTAACCACTATAGGAGGTGTTTTGGGCATTGCAGGGCCTAATATCACGCAAACTTTTTATCATCGGGAAAGTGTAAATGTAGATAATGGTCTAGGTATGGCCTTAGCTGCTTCAGATTTAAAGAGTGCTACTACGCTAAACAACTTAAATAAAGGCAACAAAGCTTGGGTGGTCGATACGCAAAATAAAAATAATGGCTTCCCGATTTTGAAATGGGAAAAATAAATGTTTAAACAACCAATTATGAAGCAATTACAATTATACCTTACAGGATTTTGCCTGTCGCTTACGGTAGCGACATGTAATTCTGCCAAAAAACCATCAAATATGACACCAATAACCATTCAGAACAACGAAATTAAAACCTCATTTTTTGCTTCGCCACATCCTGTTATCAATATAGAGGAACTAAAGCTACAATTGCAAAAACATCCCGAAAGGTGGCAGGTCGCATTTGGTTTTTTAGCTAAATTAGATATGGCAAATCTGCCACTAGGACGTACAGATTTGAGCAAGGATGTATATGCAAACGTGGCCGAGTATGAAACCAAAACCGTAGATGAAAGTAGCTACGAAAGCCATAAGGATTACATAGACATCCAATACCTCATCAGTGGACAGCAATATATTGCAGTAAACAAAAACATTCCCATCTTAAAAGTAACAAAGCCCTACGAGGGGGAAAAAGACTACATGAACTACGAATACGACGGGCAAAAACTGTTGTTGGCCGACCAAAAACATTTCTTTATCTTTTTCCCTACCGATGCGCACATGCCCTGTATAAAAGTGGGCAAAAAAGCTAAGGTTAAAAAATTAGTGATAAAGGTTAAGCACAATTAAAAAGATGAGAAAAAAGATAATTTTAATAGGGCTATTGACCCACCTGCTGTTTTATGTACATGCACAAAACCTTAAGGAATTTAACTGGATAGACCTACAACAAGATAAAAGGGTAAAATTACAGGGGCAACTTTGGGGCGAGCAGGTGAAAAACCGTTTCGACCGATTGCCGGCAAGCCACGAAAATATCGTTAGAAAAGAAGTATGGGAACTTTCCCAAAATCCGGCAGGTGTTTATCTGGACTTTCATACTATCGCCGATAGTATAGTATTGAAATATAAGTACAAGGGAAATGAAGCGTTAAGGAATATGTCGGCCATAGGCGTATCGGGTATTGATATTTATGCTAAACTGCACAATAATAAATGGGTGTGGGTAAAAGGAAAGTACACTTCCTTTAAAAAAGATAGTATGACTGTTGTTTTTGATGGGCTAAAACCGCAGCAAGTGATTATTTATAGGCTATATTTGTCCCTTTATAACATCATATCAGATTTACAAATAGGCTTTAACAAAGGAAAATTACAGCAAAAACCCAATCCGTTAAAGCCCGTAATCGTGTACGGCACTTCAATTGCCCAGGGTGCATCCGCATCTCGTTCCGGTATGGCTTGGACATCCATTTTGGGGCGAAGTATAGAACAACCTGTTGTTAATTTGGGCTTTTCTGGTAATGGACGGCTCGAAAAGGAGCTGGTCGATTTGATAGCCACCAAAGAAGCATCCGTTTACATCATGGACTGTCTGCCCAACCTCGTGGCCTTTACCAATGATGAAGCCTACAAGCGTTTGCAATACGCATTAAAAACATTGAGGAGCAAATATCCCAAAACACCAATTGTATTTACCGAACATGCCGATGCCACGATTGATTTGTTGAACAACAGTTCGCAGTTGGAATACGAAAGGGTCAATAATAATTTCAGAAAGTTCATTGCCGAAAATGTTGCTGGAAAAGACAGCAACGTTTATGTGGTCACGGCACAAGCTATCGGTTTGGGCATAGATGATACTACTGATGGCATACATCCATCAGATATGGGCATGAAAAAATATGCCAATGTTTATGAAAAACTTATTCGGAAGATTATGAATTAACGTAAATTTTGGGAGCTATTTCATCAAATGTTTAAGCTGTATTAGTTCATGGTCTTCCAAATATCTCCACCTACCACGAGGTAAATCTTTTTTGGTGAGGTTACCGTAAACTACACGGTCAAGTTTTACCACATCGTAACCTAAATGTTCAAAAATACGGCGTACAATACGGTTTTTGCCACTATGTATCTGTATACCGATTTCATTTTTACTTCCGCCAGCTACATAAGAAATATTATCTGGTTTAATAAAACCATCTTCAAGCTCTAAACCAAACTGAATTTTATTAAAATCGCCTTGTGTAAGGTTTTTGCTTAGTTCTACTTGGTATATCTTGGTAATGCCATTACGCGGATGCGAAAGTTTGTCAGCCAGTTCACCATCATTGGTCATTAACAATAAACCTGTGGTATTTCTGTCCAAACGGCCAATAGGATAAATACGTTCTTTGCTGGCTTTATCAACCAAGTGCATTACCGTTTTACGTTCCTGAGGGTCGTCGGTAGTAGTAATATAATCTTTGGGCTTGTTTAAAAGCACATAGATTTTCTTTTCACGCTTTAATGTTTCGCCGTTGTATTTTATTTCGTCTTTGTAAGGGTTAACCTTATGGCCAAGTTCTGTAACTACTGCACCGTTTACACTAATTACGCCGGCTTCAATCAGTTCATCGGCTTTGCGGCGAGAGCAGATGCCCGCATTGGCAATATAACGGTTTAAGCGGATTAAATCTTCATCAGTTTTAGTTGCTTTTCTGCCTCTTAAAGTAGGAGCAACTCTTTCGCCTTTATCTTCTTTTTTGTTTTTAAAGTTATCTTCTCTTTTTCTAAAAGGACGGTTGTCGCCATAACGATTGTCCTTCCTGTCCGAAAATTTAGAAGCCGCACCATCTTTGGCGTAGCTATCTTTTTTTACATAGCTTCTTTTGCTTTCAGAAAAACCTTCTTTCTTAAAATTACGCTCTCCTCTTTCGCTTTTTTCCCAAGGTTTATTATCTCTAACGCTCTTAACGTTCTCTCTTTTATCGAAAGATTTTTTAAAGCTGTCTTGATTATCGTTGTAGTTATTTCTGGCAGGTTTGCCGGTTTTGGGTTTGAAATCCTTTTTGTCGTTATCGAAACGCTGATTGTCTTTGCTGTCGTTAAATCTTCTCGATTTTTCTCCGGTGGCAGGCTTACTTCTTCTGGGTGCTCCACGCTCTTCTGAACGTTCTCCAAAACGCTCCCCCGAACGCTCTCGTCTTCCGGAATTGGACTTGTCATCCCGACTTTTCCCTTTGTTACTATATGTCATGATACGCTTTTAACCGCATAAAATAATGCGGCTGCAAAGTTAACAAATTTACATGGATATACAATTTGGAATAGTGCTGATTTTACCGAAAAATACACTGTGTAAAATCTAGCTCTACGGTATTTTAAACACATGTTTTTAAGGTTGTTTTTGTAAATGCTTGATAATTAAATAAATAAATTGTAACTTTGCGTATTAAGTGTTAACTAAAAAAGGAGGAAGATGTTAAAGAAACACCTCATCCCATTAACAGTAATTTTAGGATTACTGGTGATGGCCAAAGTGTTTGCTTATAAGCTACCAACCAAAGTAGAAAATCTTAAGAAAGATAACTATACCAAGATTATAAAAGAAACCGAAGAGCCGGTATTTTCAATAGCTCAACTGGAGTTTGCCGAAGAAACTTTGCCAATTGGCGATACCAAGGTAAACACTAAAATGAAGAAAACTTTGGCTTCATTTTCTTATGGAAATTTGCAAACAAACCGTTTGCATTTAAAAGCAGCAGAATGGTTTCCCGTTATAGAGCCTATTTTGGCAGCCTATGGAATACCCAACGATTTCAAATACATTCCTTTGGTGGAATCGGGTTTGAGGGCAGGCGTATCGCCAAAAGGAGCGGCTGGTATTTGGCAGTTTATGCCCGGTACGGCCCGTATGTACGGATTAAAGGTAAATAAGAAAGTGGACGAGCGTTACAATCTTAAAAAATCGACCATTGCAGCAGCTAAGTACATCAAAGAACTTTACGAGATTTTTGATAGCTGGACTTTGGTGGCCGCTGCCTATAATGTTGGCGACACTCACATGCGCAAGCAGATTAACCGCCAAAAGCAGGATAATTATTTCAAAATGAAACTGAACAGAGAAACCGGAGTGTATGTTTACAAACTGATTTCGATGAAAGAGATTTTGGAAAATCCTAAGCGCAATGGTTACAAAGACCAAGAAGCGTTATTGGCCTACAAACCGGTGGAGGAAACAACTGTTACCACGGTAGAATAAATTGTTATAGCTTTTTTATAAGCATTTTAAAGGCTGTTTCTCGAATAATGGGAAGCAGCTTTTTGTTTTTCAGTTTTTGGCCACAGATACACAGATTTTAATTTAGGTTGGACGAGATAACGCCATTGAAGACAATAAAATTATCTGTGTATCTGTGGCTTTATTCACTTGAGGTTTTCGATTTTTTACTTTTTACTTTTTACTTTTGGAGTATGTCTTTACAGCAGCTAAAAGTTACCCAGGTTCAGCAAGAGGTTAATGAAGTTATCACCATTACTTTAGCACCGATAGCAGGACAAAATCCCGTTTATAAAGCAGGTCAGTTTTTAACTTTAGCATTCAGTGTAGGAGGTAAGGAATTGCGTAGGTCGTATTCTGTTTATAGTTCACCTTTGGTTGATGAGCCTTTAGCAATTGCGGTAAAATTGGTAGAAAATGGCGAAATATCACGTTTCCTGCATCACCAGTTGAGGGAGGGAGATATCGTAAATGTTACCGAGCCTAACGGACAGTTTTTTTACGAACCCGAAGAAGAAAAAGAAAGAACAGTTTTTTTGTTTGCCGCTGGCGTTGGCATTACCCCACTATTTTCTATTTTAAAGACCGCTTTGGTAGGAGAGCAGCAATCGAAAATAGTTTTAATTTACAGCAGCCGTTCGGCAGATGATACGCTGTTTATCGAAGAATTAAAGGCTTGGCAGCAAATCTATCCCGATAGGTTTAAGCTCATTAACCTATTCAGCAATTCAAAAAACCTGTTGAGGGCAAGGCTAAACGGTTTCTTGGTACAGGAACTGATTAAAGAACAATTAACCTTCGCCAAAGAAGATGCGCTTTTTTACACTTGTGGCCCTGTGGATTATATGGATGTTTGCCGCATTTCTATTCTTGGGGCAGGCTACAAACCACATCAGGTAAAACGGGAAACTTTTGTTTTGCCGGAAGACGAAATAGACGAGGATGACGCAACGGAAAAAGTAGTCGATAAAAACACCTATTCCATTAATTTGATTTTTCAGGGCGAAACGTATCATTTACAAGTGCCTTGGCCTAAAAGGATATTGGATGTGGCGTTAGAAAACAAAATCAAAATCCCTTACAGTTGTAGCGGTGGCGTATGTAGCACTTGTGTAGCTACCTGTATTTCGGGCGGTGTGCGGATGGATTACAACGAAGTACTTACCGATGATGAGATTGCCAGAGGCAGGGTATTGGTCTGCACCGGGCATCCAACGGAAAACGATACGACTATTACTTGGGGATAGTTATTCTCTGTCATTCCGACGATAGGAGGAATCTGTTAGGTAATTAGATTCTTCGCAAGCTCAGAATGACAAAACCGATAAAAATATATTACCTTACATTCCTATTCTGCGGCGGTAGCGGCACAAACTCGGTTTCTCCAGGTACTTTAGCAAATTCCTGTTTCAGCCATTTTTCTTTGGCCTGCTCAATCAGTTCTTTATCGCTAGCCACAAAGTTCCAGTAAATGAAACGCTCTTCGGGAAAAGGCTCACCGCCAAAAATATAGATGGTACTATTAGGTAACAGTTTAAATTCGCATAATTTACTATCCTTAGCTACTAGAAAATTTTTAGGCCCGAAATTATTACCCTCGCTGCTTACACCACCCTCTAAAATATATAAGCCACTTTCTCCAAATAAATCTTCTCCAATCTTTAAAGTTTGCTCCTCAGTGTTTTTTAGCTCAATAAAATACAATGGACTGTAAACCGGAATAGGAGATTTCTTTCCAAAAGCCTCACCAGCAATTAATTTAAAATGTACACCGCCTTGTTGCCAAGTTGGAATATCAGTCCCATCGGCATGGAAAAACTCGGGTTCCATTTGTTCTAAGTGCTTGGGCAGAGCTACCCAAATCTGTAAACCGTGCAGAAACTTGTCGCTATGTCTCAACCGTTCGGGTGTACGTTCAGAGTGGGCAATGCCTTTTCCGGCAGTCATCCAATTCACTTGCCCCGGATTAATTTCTATTTCGGTGCCCAAGCCATCGCGGTGCATAATAGCACCTTCGAAAAGGTAAGTTAAAGTTGATAAGCCAATGTGCGGATGTGGCGGAATATCAAAATTCTCATGGTCGCTAAGTGCAGTTGGCCCCATGTGGTCGATAAAACAAAATGGGCCAACTAATCTTTTTTCTCTAAAAGGAAGTAATCTGCCAACTAAAAAATTGCCAATATCACTTGGTCTTTCTTCTATAATGAGGTGGATATTCGACATCGGAATTTTTATTTAAAGATAATCGTTAGGGTTTAAACAACAAACGCCCATTTTCGATGGGCGTTTGTTTAGTTTTTATCCAATTATTTTACCAATCCCGGTATATCTACCATTTCATTGGCATCGGCTTGATAGTCCACGCCCTCAACATCAAAACCAAACAAATTCAAGAAATCGTGTTTGTAGCCAGCTAAATCGCCGGTTTGGGGTAAAGTTTCCGTATCGGCAGTTTTCCAAAGTTCGGCAACATTAGCCTGTACATCGTCACGCATTTCCCAATCATCAATCCTGATACGGCCTTTTTCATCTACTGGAACATCGCCTCCGGTATATAATCTTTCGCTAAATAAACGTTGGATTTGCTCTATACAACCTTCATGCAAACCTTTTTCTTTCATGGTTTTATATAAGAAAGAAATATACAAAGGAATAACCGGAATAGCCGAGCTTGCCTGTGTAACCAATGCTTTGTTTACCGAAACATAGGCTTTCCCGTTAAGGTCTTTCAATTTATCGGTAATGGTAAAGGCAGTAGCTTCCAAATGGTCTTTGGCTCTTCCAATGGTTCCTTTACGGTAAACTGCCTCGGTTACAGCAGGGCCAATGTACGAGTAAGCAACAGTAGTAGCACCTTCGGCCAATACGCCGGCAGCTTTCATATCGTCTAGCCACATTTCCCAATCTTCGCCGCCCATTACAGCAACAGTATTGGCAATTTCTTCTTCGTTGGCAGGCTCAATGCTTACCGTAGAAACAACGCCAGTGTGAAAATCAACCGTTTTGTCACTGAAAGTTCCGCCAATAGGTTTTAGCGTAGAACGATGCGTAATTCCGGTTTTTGGGTTGGTTCTTACCGGAGAGGCCAAACTATAAATCACCAAATCCACTTGTCCCAAATCAGCCTTAATTAAATCGATGGTTTGTTGTTTTACTTCGTTGGAAAAAGCATCGCCGTTAATACTTTTGGCATATAACCCATCGGTCTGTGCCTGTTTTTCAAAAGAGGCGGTGTTATACCAACCCGGCGAAGCCGTTTTGCCCTCTTGCGGAGGTTTTTCGAAGTAAACACCAATGGTTGAAGCACCATTGCCATAAGCGGCGGTAATCCGCGATGCCAAGCCAAAGCCTGTGGAGGCACCTATCACCAATACCCGTTTAGGGCCGTTAATGGCACCTTTGGATTTTACATATTCAATCTGGTTTTTCACGTTCTGTGCGCAACCCTCGGGGTGGGCCGTTAAACAGATAAAACCACGCATTCTAGGTTCAATAATCATAAGTTTGTCTTATTATAAAATCGGCTAGCCGATAATCCAACGTCAAAACTATCCTATTTTTTTGTGCTATGCAAATTGAGGTTTATTTAACATCGCAAAGCCGATATAGGTAAAAATATAATAATTGCATACAGATGTTCTTGTAAATAGAGGAATTTTCTGAAAATTATATACTTGTTATAGAATATTTTTATCTTTGTGAAAAATTAAAGCAATGCTACGTCTAATAAATATCCAAAAACAATGCGCTTGTCAATCTAATTGGCTAGGTAGCTTGGATATTGACTTCAGTTTTATCTCAGGCTACTAGAAAATCCCTTTCTAAAGGCAATCAGTTTTTAATTAACGAATACAATACAACCTTAATGCGAAAGCAAGAAGGTTTAACAATCATATTTTATGGACATTTTATATACTGTAGAAGAAAAATATCTACAGGCGATGGAGGAGCTCAATTATGGCGAAACACCAAAAGCGCTCTATTTACTTCGCGAAATTATTAAGGAAGATGATACCTATGGCAGAGCTTATTACAGTATTGGTGTAATTTATCATTACTATTTGAAGGATTATAATGCCGCTGGTTATTATTATAAAACCAGTATGGTTTTGGAGATGCAAATTCCCGATTTGTATGAAGATTATCTAAAACTATTAGTTATCCTTCAATTACATAAAACCATTGCACAAGTTGCCGAATTGGCGTTAAAAGTGCCCGGAGTAAATTTAACGGCCATTTACGAAACACTTGGCCTGTATGAAGAGCAACGACAAGATTTTGCATTGGCAAAACAGCACTATCAAAAAGCGGCATTACTTGCGGTGGTAGATAAAGAACATAATTTATTGCAAGACCACCTGAAACGAGTAAGCACAAAAATAAAAGCAAAACAGCAAATGGTTTATGCTTATGAAGGGAGTTAAATTTAACTCCCTTTTTTATTTAGTACTTATGGGATAATTATCCTGAAAAATTATATTTGCTACTCCTTTTATATCTTTATATCTAATGCGTTATAAAAAAGCATCCACTGCCGATGTCGCCTATATACTGGGCATTTTAGGTACTATTTATCCGGTTAGTGAAGCGCTGGGCAAGGCTTTTTATGACAAAACAGTTTGCCTAAAAGTGAAAAAGGGCGATGTGGTATTGCGTGAGGGCGAACGTTGCCAATATATGTATTTCATTAAACGGGGGGCGATGATGGGGCAAACCACTCATCAAAAGAAAAAGATTGTTACCTATATTTCCATTGATAACGAATTTGTAAGCTCTATTTCGGGGCTGCATGGCGTAGTACCATCGCAAGAGGCCATTATAGCGGTAGAAGATTCGGAACTGATAGCGATGCACAACGACGATTTGCAGGTGCTTTTTCTCCAACATTTCGATATGAATTTTCTCTTTAGAGTAATGGTAGAAAAATACTATCGCGATGCACAGGAACGTACCCATATCATCAGGTTGGGTAATGCCAAAGAGCGTTATCTGTATTTTATCAATACCAAACCCGGCTACATAGAGCGCCTGCCCCTGCATTTGGTAGCCTCTATGTTGGATATGAAGCTACCCACCTTGTTAAAAGTGCAAAAACAACATCAATTATCACTACAAAAAGATAGGGAAACAGAAGAATGGTGCAAAAAAATAGAAGATTATATCGTTAGTCAGCAAGCCTATAAAATGCCCGGGCTAAACATAGAAAAAGTAGCGGGAGTATTGTCGATAAGTACACATAAGCTATCGGCTATATTTAACAATACTTATCAATTAACATTTACAGATTTTGTTAACCGCTACCGCATAAAAAATATACAGCAATACATGGCCGATAAAGATGTAATGCACAATTATACCATCGAAGCACTGGCCAAAAAATCGGGTTTTGCTACCCGAAGTGCGTTTTATAATGCTTTTAAAAAGATAGTAGGTGTAACGCCCGTTGAATATCGTAACTCATTATAATCTAGGTTTTTCTTGTTTTTTTGTCCAGTTTTATAAAACTGGACAAAGTTGTGCCGTTTAAATTTATGGACAATGTGTGTGCCGGTTACCTTTGCAGGTAGCATCAAAACTAGCTCGTTCATAATGAAAACAAAATTACATCTTGCACTACTATTTTTTGTAGCCCTCCTTTTGTTCACAAGTACTGCTTTTGCACAGGCTGCTCTAAATTTCGATGGCGCAAATGATTATTTGAGCAAAGAAGCGGTTATTTCTACCAACACCACCAATTTCACAATTGAAGCATGGGTAAAGTGGAATGGTTCGGGCGGCAATCAGGCCATTCTCTATAACGGAAGCACAGGCGGAAGTGGCTATGGTATTTACCTACTGGGCGGTGGACAAATAGCGGCTTTAATGGGCGGTGTAGCCTTTGTAGAAAGTGGCGTTTCGCTTACAGCCGGCGAATGGACACATTTGGCCATTGCCCGCAACAGCACTACGCTTACCTTATATAAAAATGGAGTTTCGATAGCTACCAGTGCTGCTGCCCCTTATAATCCAAACGGAAACTTTACCATAGGTTCAAATCATGCCGGAGGCGAATTGTTTAATGGCAATATAGACGAAGTGCGTTTTTGGACGGTAGAACGTTCGCAGGCACAAATAAAAAGTAATATGAATGCCACGCTTTCGGTGCAAGCAAACCTGTTGGCTTATTATACTTTTAGCAATGGCATTCCAAATGCAAATAACGCAGGGATTACTACTATTCCCGATGTTTCGGGTAACAATAATACCCTTACGCTGAACAATTTTGCACTTACTGGTACTGCATCTAATTTTGTACAGAATTTTGTTGAAATATATTATGTAGATGCAGCTGCCACAGGTGATGGCAGAGGCCTTTCTTGGGCAAATGCCGCTCCACAACTGGCCGATGCGCTGAAATGGGCAAGGCTGCAAAATAATTTTACAACAGCCAATCCTTTAAAAATTTACGTGGCAAAAGGTACCTACAAACCAATGTATAACGCAGCAGACGGACAGTTTACTACAGACGGAGGTAGAGATAATGCTTTTGTGATGGTAAACAATGTACAGCTTTACGGTGGTTTCGACCCTGCAAATGGCATAGATGACTTAACGGACACTAGGATACTCCCCGCCTCTGGAGAAGGCTTGGGTACTATCTTGAGTGGTGATATAGGAACAATAGGGACAAAAACGGATAATGCCTTCCATGTTGTTGTTTCGGTGAGAGGGGTGGGTAATGCCACTTTAGATGGCTTTACAGTTAGTGGAGGGTATTCTACTGCTGTAGATAATCAGGCAATTACAATAAATAACGAAGCAATTACCAGATACATTGGAGCAGGAATGTATAACGTGGTTTCTTCGCCCGCTATTGCAAATTGCAACTTTAGCGAAAACACCGCAAGTATTGGTGGCGGCATATATAATTATTCTTCGTCAGCAAGCATTACCAATTGCAATTTTACCGCAAATACATCAGCAAATTATGGTGGCGCAATGTGTAATAACGGTTCTTCGGTTACCATTACCAATTGTAGCTTTATAGGAAATACAGCATCAAGCAACGGCGGTGGAATGTTTAACTTAAGTTCTTCGCCAAGCATTATCAATTGTAGCTTTACAGGAAATTCAGCTTCAACTTATGGCAGTGGGATGTATTTTACTGCTTCTTCTCCAATTATTACCAACACCACTATCGCCAATAACGGAAACAATGGTTTTTATAACAGCTCCAGCACACTTATATTGCGAAACAGCATTGTTTGGGATGCCGTTACGCTTGCAAGTAACGGAAGCTATAATGCAACTTATTCTTTGATAAAAGGAGCAAACCCCAGCGGTACCGGCAATATCAATGCTACGCTTTATACCGAAACCGATATTTTTACCAATTATTCGGCTAAAGATTATACGCTGAAAACAACATCGCCTGCGGTTAATAACGGAGACAACAGTTTGTACGTGGGGCTAAATGCAAACACGCTCGATGTTGCCGGCAATAAAAGATTGATAAGTGCAACCGTTGATATGGGAGCTTACGAAAATCAAACCTTGGTAATAAGCCCCGATGCCAATAATATTGTATATGTAAACATAGCTGCCGATGGCACAGGCAATGGTTTTTCTTGGGCGAGTGCCATCACTCAACTGGCCGATGCGCTGAAATATGCCAGAACGACCAACAACTACACACCGGGCAATCCTTTAAAAATATTTGTGGCCAAAGGCACTTACAAACCGCTCTACAACGCTGCCGATGGTAGCTACACTACCGATGGAGGTAGCGACAACGCCTTTGTAATGGTAAACAATGTACAAATTTACGGCGGTTTTGATCCTGATAACGGCATAGACGACCTAACGGATAGCCGTTTGCTTCCTTTCCAGGCTGGGGGCTTAGGTTCTATCCTTAGCGGCGATATTGGAGCTGTTGGCGTAAATACCGACAACGTTTATCATGTGGTGGTTTCTTCTGGGGCAGTGGGCGGTACCATTTTAGACGGTTTTACCATTACAGGTGCTTACTCAACATTAAGTAATACCGAGTCAATTACCATAAACGGAAATACACTTAGACGCTATTACGGTGGCGGAATGTATAATTATTCTTCTTCGCCTACTGTTAACAATTGTAGTTTTACTGCAAATTCTGCTTATAACGGTGGCGGAATGTATAATGTTACTCCTACTTATTCTTCGCCAGTTGTTACCAATTGCAGTTTTACCCAAAATTCAGCAACTAATGGTGGAGCAATGTATAATTATGCTGGTTCGAATACTGTTGCCGTCAATTGTGTTTTTGTTGCAAATTCGGCATCAGCTAACGGTAGCGGAATTTATAATTTTTTGGCTTCGCTCATGCTTATCAATGTAACCCTAGGTGGCAATACCGGAAACAATGGGCTTTATTCTAATACTAGTACACCTATATTGTATAACACCATTATTTGGGATGTGGTTTCGGGCAGCTATACTGCAAACTATTCGCTCGTAAAAGGAGCTTCTTCTACTGCCAACGGCAATATCAATGCAGGCAGTTTGCTAGAAACAGATATTTTTACCGATTACGCAAACGGCGATTATACGCTTAAAAGTTATAGTCCGGCCATTAATAAAGGGAGCAACACGCTTTTTACCGATTTAAATGTAGCCCCACTCGATTTAGCTGGAAACACGAGGGTTTACAAATACGCAAATTTGGGTGTTATTGATATGGGAGCTTATGAGTATCAGAATGTTGATGTTACACCCAATGCCAATAATATTTTGTTTGTAAATATAAATGCCGTAGGACAGGGTAGTGGAACTGATTGGGCAAATGCCATCCCGCAACTAGCCGATGCATTGAAATGGGCTAGGCAGCAAAACAACTTTACTTCCGGTAATCCTTTAAAAATATTTGTAGCCAAAGGCACATATAAACCACTTTACAACGCTGCCGATGGGCAATTTACCACCGATGGAGGTAGAGATAATGCCTTTGTGATGGTTAACAATGTGCAAATATACGGCGGTTTCGACCCCGATAACGGGATTACTAATTTAACACATGCTCGTATTCTTCCTTCCTCTGGAGGAGGGACTTTTCTTAGCGGCGATATAGGAACGATAAGCGATAAAAACGACAATACCTACCACGTTGTGCTTTCTTCGGGGGCGGTTGGTGCGGCACTAATCGATGGTTTTACCATTACAGAAGGCAGTTCTACATACAGCGTTACCGGTACAATTACTCTAAATGGCAACACACTAAGTAGAACTTACGGTGGCGGTATACTCAATTGGTCATCTTCACCTGCTATTACCAATTGTAATTTTATCGCCAATGAGGCTTATTTGTTTGGCGCCGGAATGTGTAATGTGTCTTCTTCTCCGGTTATTTCTAATTGTATTTTCTCCGCTAATAGCACTAGCAACAATGGTGGCGGAATAGCTAATTCTTCCTCTTCGCCCATATTGAACAATGTTAATATTTGGGCTAATAATGCTGGAGTTGGCGGCGGAATTTATAATAGCAATGCTTCTGTGCTAGCATTATTCAATGTTAATATTTCTAGCAATTCGGCCAGTTCGGGCGGGGGTGTGTATAATGATTCTTCATCTGGAAGCCAGTCGGCTATATATGTTACCAATGGATTATTTTCCAAAAATTTGGCTTTTTTTGGCGGAGCTATCTATAATTCTTCTTTTTCTTCTGCTACGCTTACCAACGCAACTTTTGGAGATAATGGCAGTCAGGGTTTATCTACAAGTGTTAATGCTACACTTGTTTTGCAGAATTGCATTGTTTGGGATAATATTAATGACGGAGGAGGAACCTACACCTCAGCATATTCGTTGATAAAAGGCTCTTCTTCTACCGCCAATGGCAATATTAATGCAAGTAGTTTAGTTGCAACTAATATTTTTGCCAATTATGCCGGAGGCGATTATAAACCGAAAAGTTACAGTCCTGCTATTAATAAAGGCAGCAATGCATTGTTTGCCGGATTAAATGCTGCTACTTTAGATTTAGCAGGGAATAAGAGGGTTTATAATTATGCCTACAATGACAATATTGATATGGGAGCTTATGAGTACCAAAGTGTTGATATTATTGTAGGTGCCAGTAATATTGTTTATGTAAATGCCTCCGTTTTGGACGGTACTGGTGATGGAAGTAGTTGGGCAAACGCTGCAAACCAACTGGCCGATGCGCTGAAATGGACAAGGCAGCAAAACAATTTTACATCTGATAATCCTTTAAAAATATTTGTGGCCAAAGGCACTTACAAGCCGCTCTACAACGCTGCTGATGGGCAATTTACTACCGATGGTGGCAGAGATAATGCTTTTGTGATGGTAAACAATGTGCAACTTTACGGTGGATTTGACCCTGCCAACGGCATAGACGATTTAACCGACACTAGAATTTCGGGTTCGGGCGGAAGTGTATTAAGTGGCGATATTGGTACAACTAGCCTTAGCACCGATAATGCTTACCATGTTGTGGTTTCTTCGGGTGCTGTTGGCGCAGCAAAATTAGATGGTTTTACCATTATGTGGGGGCGTTCTGAATCTATAAATACCAATGCAATTATAGTAAACAGTTATTCGCTTAACAATGGTAATGGCGGAGGGATGACAATCCACACTTCTTCGCCTATTGTTAGCAATTGTAATTTTGTTGCAAACTCTGCCCGTGGCGGTGGGGCAATATATAATGTTTCTGCATCTTCTTCTGTTTCTGTGGTGGTTAGCAATTGCCGTTTTACCCAAAATGTGGCATGGTATAATGGTGGTGCGCTGAATAATCATGGCGTTTATATTACGGTTGTCAATAGTGTTTTTACCGACAATTTAGCATCGGGCAACGGTAGCGGAATATATGGTTCCGCGGGTTCGCTTTCGCTTACCAATGTAACTTTAGCCGCTAATGGTGGATACAATGGCCTTTTTACCGATTATAGTACACCTACGATATATAATAGCATTATTTGGGATGTGGTTTCGGGTAATTATTGGGCATATTACTCTCTAATAAAAGGAGCGTCTGCTTCCATAAATGGTAATATCAATGCTACGCTTTATACCGAAACCGATATTTTTACCAACTATGGTGCTGGCGATTTTACCTTAAAAACAGGTAGCCCTGCCATAGCCAAGGGCAGCAACCAATTATATTGGGATGTTGTTAATGGCGGCATTGCGCCCCCCTCTTTGGAAGGGGTTGGGGGAGGAGATTTGGCAGGAAATCCCCGAGTTTACAACTACGCCACAGGTGGCACTATTGATTTGGGAGCTTACGAATATCAGGGATTAACTTCACAAACCATTATATTTGCAGCACTTTTGGGCAAAAGCATAGGCGATGCCGATTTTAATCTCACCGCTACGGCAAGCAGCAGTTTGGTGCTAAGCTACACGAGCGGCAATACTTCGGTAGCAACCGTAAGTGGTAATACGGTAAGCATTAAGGGTTCGGGCAGCACAATTATTACCGCATCGCAACCGGGCAACGCAGATTATACTGCCGCCACCTCCATACAACAAACCTTGCAGGTAAGTGGCGTACTCCCTGTTGATCTTATCGATTTTACCGCTAAGATTGAGGGCAATTATGCCAAACTGCAATGGCAAACCGCCAACGAGCGTAATAACAGAGGCTTTGAGATTTACCGTAGTGGCGATAATAAAGAATTTGTAAAGATTGGAGAAGTTCCAGCAAGTACAGACAGACAATCGTCCGTTTCTAGCTATATTTACTATAATAAACAGCCGATGAAAGGCAACAACTACTACAAATTGTTACAGGTAGATTACGATGGTACACTAACCGAATTAGGTGAACGGATTTTGAACTTTTCGCTTTCAGCCTTGAGCCTGCAGGTGTATCCTAATCCCACTACTGATTTGTTTACAGTAACGTTTGAAGAAGGTATTTACCATAAAATAGAACTGATAGACATGTTAGGTAAGGTATTGCAGAGCTGTCAAATTTCAAATAAATTATCCTCATATCAATTGGCTTTGGGTAAATATCCTGCAGGCACTTATCTACTAAAATTAAGTAGTGCTAATAAAGAACAATTTGTTAAGGTGATAAAGCAGTAGTAATTTTTTTATCTTATTTATAAAAACTTTGTCCTGTTTTATAAAACAGGACAAAGTTGAGGTGTTTAGGTTAAAAGACAAGCCTGCATAAATTTAATTTTGTTGCGCATAAACCAAAAAACTAGAAGGAACATATGAAGATTATACAACGTGCCGTATTGTTGTTATGCGGGTTCAATTTTTTGTTGCCACATCTATATGCCCAAACCCCAGATGCCAACAACATTTTATACGTGAACAATAGTGTTACCGGCGGTAATGGAATCGGCAATAGTTGGACAAACGCAATCCCTCAACTTGCCGATGCGCTGAAATGGGCAAGGCAACAAAATAATTTTACATCGGGCAATCCCTTAAAAATTTACGTAGCCAAAGGCACTTACAAACCGTTTTACAACGCAACAGATGGAAATTACACCACAGACGGCGGCAGACTGAACGCCTTTGTAATGGTAAACAACGTACAAATTTACGGCGGATTTGACCCTGATAACAATATTGACGATTTGACCGATACTCGTATTTTCGGCTCGGACGGAAGCATTTTGAGTGGCGATATAGGCACTGTCGGAACAACTACCGACAACACTTACCATGTTGTAATTGCATCGGGCAGTATGGGCAATGCACTTTTAGATGGTTTTACCGTTACGGGCGGCTATGGCGATGGTAGCTCCGACGTTACGGTATCGGGCAACAGCCTTAGCAACAAATGGGGAGCAGCTATTTACAATTTCAGCTCATCGCCCGGCTATAAAAATATCATTGTAAAAAATAACCACGCAGATTGGGACGGAGCAGGTATGCTCAACAACAACGCATCGCCTGTTATCAGCAATGTGCTTTTTACATGCAATTACACGCAGTACAAAGGCGTAGTAGCCAATTACAACAATTCATCGCCGGTGCTTGCCAACGTAACCATTACGGGCAACACCTCCGACTATTACAGCGGTATTTTTAACAGCGGTTCTACCTCGTATATCTACAACAGTATTATTTGGGATAATAAGGTGAACGGCAGCAACACAGCCGCCGGTGCCGATATTTTTAATGACGGAACAGGCAACGCCACCGTAAAAAGCAGCATTACCCAAAGTTATACTACTGGCAACGCCGCCGATAATAATTTGGTAGGCACAAACCCTTTATTTACCAATGCCGCAGGTGGCAATTACACCTTACAAAATACCAGTCCGGCAATTGGAAAAGGCAATAACCAATTGTATTGGGATGCCGTTAACGGCGGCATACCACTCCCCTCCTCTGGAGGGGCTGGGGGAGGCTTGGGGGGCTTAGATTTGGCAGGCAACAAACGCTTAGTAAACAGCACCATTGATATAGGTGCTTACGAAAACCAAATCGTACTAACCGAACCTGATGGTAATAATATCCTTTATGTAAACCTTAATGCCACAGGCGAGGGCAGCGGCTACAATTGGGCAAATGCTATCAAAGAATTAGCCGATGCGCTGAAATGGGCAAGAGCAAAGGATAGTTTTACAGCAGCCAATCCCTTAAAAATATATGTAGCCACAGGTACTTACAAACCGCTTTACAATGCGGCAAACAACGCTTTTACCTCCGCCACCGATAGGGACAATGCCTTTGTAATGGTCACCAATGTGCAAATCTACGGCGGTTTCGACCCTGCAACAGGTATAAATAATTTAGCTGATACTCGAAATTATACGAATACGATATTGAGTGGAGATATCGGAATTGTGGGAACGGCAACCGACAACACCTATCACGTTGTTATTTCTTCGGGAGCGGTAGGCAGTGCTCTTTTAGACGGCTTTACCGTTAGGGGTGCTTACTCTACATCAGCTGATTGGACAGGCATTACGGTAAACGGTAATTCTATTTCACGAAATTACGGTGGCGGCATGTGCAATTATTCTTCTTCGCCTGCTGTTGCTAATTGCAACTTTACTGCAAATACCGCTTATTATGGAGGTGGAATGTATAATTTTTCTTCTTCACTACGCCTTACCAATTGCAACTTTACAACTAATACAGCAGCAATTTACGGCGGCGGAATGTATAATATTATTTCTTCGCCTACAATTATCAACTGTAATTTTACCGGCAATACGTCTTCTTCTAACGGTAGCGGAATGTATAATGGTTCTTCTTCTTCGCCAACCCTAACCAACACCACTATTGCTAATAATGGCAGCGTTGGTTTTTATACCGTAAGCGGCGGAACGCCCGTTTTGCAAAACTGCATTATTTGGGATGCGGTTTCGGGCAGCTATACCGCAAAAAATTCTTTGATAAAAGGAGCATCTGCTACCGCCAATAGCAATATCAATGCTACACTTTATACCACAACCGATATTTTCACCAACTATGCAGGTGGCGATTATACGCTGAAAAGTTACAGCCCGGCCATTAACAAAGGCAGCAACCAATTATATTGGGACGTTGTAAATGGCGGTGTTGCTCCCCCCTCCTCTGGAGGGGTCGGGGGAGGCTCTGGGCTAGATTTGGCAGGCAATCCACGTGTTTACAAATATGCTGATGGCGGAATTATTGATATAGGAGCGTATGAATACCAAAGTACGGATATTGTTCCCGATGCCAATAATATCGTTTATGTAAACACCGCAGTAACAGGCAGTACAGGCAATGGAAGCAGTTGGGCAAATGCTGTAAAAGAACTCGCCGATGCGCTGAAGTGGGCAAGAACAAAGAACAATTTTACCACAGCCAATCCACTAAAAATTTACGTAGCCAAAGGTACTTACAAACCGTTGTACAACGCAGCAAACGACAGCTATACCACAGATGGCGGTGGAGACAACGCCTTTGTAATGGTAAATAACGTACAACTCTACGGCGGTTTCGACCCTGCAAACAATATTGACGACCTAGCGGATAGCCGTTTGCTTCCCTCCCCCTTTGGGGGAGATGGAGGGGGCTCTATCCTTTCTGGCGATTTGGATAACAGCGGAACACCCAATGCTAATGATGCCTACCACGTTGTAATTTCTTCGGGAGCGGTGGGAACGGCAAGGTTAGACGGTTTTACCGTTACGGGTGCTTATGATACATCTATTAATACCACAGGCATTACCGTAAACAGTAATCTTGTTTACAGAAATTATGGTGGTGGAATGTCTAATAAAAGTTCTGACCCTACTGTTGCCAATTGCAGCTTTACAAGCAATTGGACTATTTACGGTGGTGCAATGTATAATTATAATTCTTCGCCAAGTCTTACCAATTGCAATTTTACCGTAAATACAGGAACAATTTCCGGCGGTGCAATGTATAATAACATTTCTTCACCAAAGGTTACCAATTGCAGTTTTACAAGCAATACGGCTACTTATGGTGGCGCAATGTTTAATAATTCTTCTTTACCAAAGGTTACCAATTGCAATTTTACCGTAAATACAGCAACAATTTCGGGCGGTGCAATGTATAATGGCACTTATTCTTTGCCAACCATCACCAACACCACCATTGCCAACAACGGCACCAGTGGGTTTTATATCGAAAGCGGCAGCACTCCTGTGCTGCAAAACAGCATCGTTTGGGACGCAGTTACGGGAGCTTACACCGCAAAATATTCCTTAATAAAAGATAAAACCGATATATCCAACGGCAATATTAATGCAGGCAGTTTGGCAGCAACCGATATTTTTAAAGATGATGCAGGTGGCGATTATACGCTGAAAAGTTACAGCCCTGCCATTAACAAAGGCAGCAAACAATTATATTGGGACGTTGTAAATGGCGGTGTTGCTCCCCCCTCCTTGGGAGGGGTTGGGGGAGGAGATTTGGCAGGCAACCCTCGTGTTTACAAATATGCCGACGACGGAATTATTGATTTGGGAGCTTACGAATATCAAACTACCGATATTGTTCCCGATGCCAATAATATCATCTATGTAAACACAGCCGTTTCGGGCGGATTAAGTGATGGAAGCTCTTGGACAAATGCAATTCCTCAATTAGCCGATGCGCTAAAATACGCAAGAACAAAAAATAACTTTACTTCGGGCAATCCCTTAAAAATATACGTTGCCAAAGGCACTTACAAACCAATGTATAATGCAGCCGATGGAAGTTACACCACGGATGGTAGTAGAGATAACGCCTTTGTAATGGTAAAAAATGTGCAAATCTACGGCGGTTTCGACCCTGATAATAACATTAAAACATTGGACGATGCCCGGATACTTCCCCCCTCTGGGGGCTTTGGCTCTATCCTTTCTGGCGATTTGGATAACAGCGGAACACGCAACGCTAATGATGCCTATCACGTTGTCATTTCTTCGGGAGTAGCGGTAGAAACGGCAAAGTTGGATGGCTTTACCGTTACGGGCGGCTATTCTGCATCGTCAGACAACTATGCAATTGTGGTAAACGGTGTTGCAATTATCAGACGTAACGGCGGTGGAATGTATAATACTACGTTTTTTTCGCCGCCCGCTGTTACCAATTGTAATTTTATGGGAAATTCGGCAGGAGCTAATGGTGGCGGAATATACAATACTGCTTCTTCTTCTTCTCCTCTTGTTATTACCAATTGCAGCTTTGCCGCAAATACGGCAAATATTGGCGGTGGAATGTGTAATTCTTCTTCTTCGTCTGTCATTGTTAATTGCAGTTTTACCGCAAATACGGCTAATAATGTAGGTGGTGGAATGTATAATAATTCTTCTTCGCCTGCTATTATCAACACTACCATTGCCAATAACGGAAGCAACGGTTTTTATAACAGCAGCAGCACACCTGTTTTGCAAAACAGCATCGTTTGGGATGCGGTTTCGGGAACTTACACCGCAAGTTATTCGCTGATAAAAGGTGCAAATCCTTCTGGAACAGGTAATATAAATGCAACAGGTTTGGCAGCAACCGATATTTTTACCGATTATGCAGGTGGCGATTATACGCTGAAAAGTTACAGCCCAGCTATTAACAAAGGCGACAATGCGTTGTTTACAGGCTTAGATGCCAATACCAAAGATATTTTGGGCAATCCTCGTGTTTACAAATATGCCGATGGCCGAATTATTGATATGGGTGCTTACGAATACCAAAGCACCGATATTGTTCCCGATGCCAATAATATCATCTATGTAAACACAGCCGTTTCGGGTGGATTAGGCAACGGGAATTCTTGGGTAAATGCTGCAAAAGAATTAGCCGATGCGCTGAAATGGGCAAGACAGAAAAACAATTTTACAGTTGCAAATCCCTTAAAAATATACGTTGCCAAAGGCACTTACAAACCAATGTATAATGCGGCAGATGCAAGCTATACCACAGACGGCGGCAGGGACAATGCCTTTGTAATGGTAAACAATGTGCAATTATATGGTGGTTTCGACCCTGATAATGGCATTGATGATTTGACCGATACACGAAATTACATCAGCACAACTTTAAGCGGAGATATTGGAACGGTTGGCCTAAATGCCGATAATACTTACCACGTTGTGGTTTCTTCGGGCGAAGTGGGCAATGCAAAGTTAGATGGCTTTACCGTTACGGGTGCTTATGCTGCATCGGTTAACTCGACAACAATTACCGTAAACGGCAATTCACTTGTCAGATATTACGGGGGCGGAATGTCTAATTATTCTTCCTCGCCTGTTGTTAGCAATTGCAGCTTTATAGCAAATGTAAGTTATCTTGGTGGTGGTGTTTCTAATCATAATGCTTCGCCAACGTTAACCAATATCAGTATTATCGGCAACACTACATCAGGCGGGGGAGCAGGCATTTCTAATCGTTCTTCTTCAAGTCCAACGCTTACCAACGTAAGCATTAGAGGTAATACGGCAACATCCAGAGGCGGCGGTGTGTGGAATGACACTTCATCTCCAACGTTTACCAATGTAAGTATTAGCGGTAATAAGACAATAAACGGCGATGCTGGCGGCGTGTGTAATTATTATTCTTCCGCAACGCTTATAAATGTAACCATTAGCGGTAATACGGCTCCATTAGGAGCAGGAGGGATATATAATGTGTCTTCTTCTAATACTAAAATATACAACAGCATTATTTGGGGCAACAATACCGGTATAGGAAATTATAATTCTACTCCGGAAATATCGTACAGTATTGTACAGGGTGGCTATACAGGTACGGGAAATCTTAATGCTAACCCATTGTTTGTAAGTTCTCCGGCACATACAACCGCTCCGTTTACGGGCGGCGATTATACGCTTAAAAACGGTAGCCCGGCCATAGCCAAAGGCGATAATACCTTGTTTACAGGATTAACTGCCGCTACTTTGGATTTGGCAGGCAATCCCCGAGTTTACAACTACGCCACAGGCGGTACTATCGATTTGGGAGCTTACGAATATCAGGATTTAACCTCACAAACCATTACATTTGCTGCCTTAGACCCCAAAACTACTGCCAGTACCGATTTTGCCCTAACCGCAACAGCAAGCAGCACTTTGGCAGTAACTTACACCAGTAGCAACACCGCCGTAGCCGAAGTTTACCAAGATGGCAGCGTATGGAAAGTAAAAATAAAAGGCGAAGGCAATACCAATATTACCGCAAGCCAAGTCGGAGATGGCAATTATTCGGCGGCAACAAGTGTAGTGCAACAACTTACCGTGATAGGTGTACCACTTCCGGTAACTTTAATAAACTATACCGCCAAAGCCGAAGGCAATTACGCCAAACTGCAATGGCAAACATCAGTAGAAACGAATAATAAAGGGTTTGAGATTTATAGAGCGGTTGAAAGCGAAAAGCAAAAAGCTGAAAGCAAAGAAAATACAACGTTTGTAAAAATAGGCGAGGTATCGGCACCCGTAACCCATAACACACAACCCGTAACCCAATACAACTTTACAGACAAAACCCCTTTAAACGGCAACAATTATTACAAACTGGTGCAGGTAGATAACAATGGCAAAGCAACCGAACTGGGCGTTAGAACGGTAGCTTTCAACTTTCCACTCTCCACTTTCAACTTATACCCCAACCCCACAACAAACAAGATAACCGTTACCTTTAACCAGGGAAAATATCATCTACTAACCCTAAGCGATAATTTGGGTAAGGTATTACAACAACAAAGTATTGGAGTTCAATCTGTTGATGTGGTTGTGGATTTGACAACCTATCCAATAGGAATATATTTTATAACACTGCAATCGGCAAATGAAAGCATAACGAAAAAAGTAATTAAGCGGTAAGTAATTTTTGCTAGCAGGTAAAATGAAAACATGATAGAAAGACATCCTACAAAAGAAGAAATAGCTCCTTTGTTGCAGGTGTTTAATTCATTTCATCCAGTAGGTAAAGGTGTGGAACAATACCTGTTAAAAAATATGTATTGTTGCAGTGTTACAAAAGGGCAGCTACTGGTAAAAAGCGGAGAGCGGTGCGACAGTATTTATTTTGTTAAAAAAGGAGTGTTGCGGGGGTTTATAGAAGAAAATAATAAAGAAATTACCACGTGGCTTACTATGGAAAATGAAATTGTTGCCGCCATAGGTAGTTTTTTGTTGCAAGTGCCCACGCCAGAAAACATGCAGGCCGTTGAAGATTGTGAACTGATGGGCATCAAGTTTGCCAATTTGGATAGGCTTTATCTGCAACATCCATCGTTTAATATTGTAGGCCGCAAAATAACGGAACTGTATTACGTGTATGCCGAAAACAGGGCTTACATTACCCGTTTGCACGATGCACAGAAAAAATATGAGCTTTTTCTACAATTTTACCCGCACTTTATAAACCGGATACCCCTTAAATATATCGCCTCTTTTTTAGGGATGACCATAGAAACGCTTAGTCGGGTGAGAGGGAAAATACTTCGTTGTAAAAAGAAAGTTTAGCAACCAAGTTCTAAAATTTGATTTAAATCAAAAAAATCAATAAGTGTAGTTTTTCTTTTAATAATAAAAATCTGCTTTGAGGTCTTTCTCAGCCTATTATTTGCGGTTTTTAAACGTCGCTCTTACTACAAGACCCCTTTTTTTATAAGGTTTATGGGAGCTACTTTTGCCCGTAAGAGTTGGTGTATATACGCTTAGGTTTTAACAGATAACATAGTAAAATCAACATACAGATGAAAAAACTTTTACCCTTCCTTATTTTGTTATTTGCAACAGGAGCATTTGGCCAAAACAGAATTTTTGTAAAAGCTGATGCCACAGGCGGCAATAACGGCGCAAACTGGACAGATGCTTATTTAAACCTGCAAAATGCAATTAACCATGCCATAGCTGGCGATAGTATTTTTGTATCTACGGGTACTTATACGCCAACTGGCAATTCGTTTAACCTGAAAAACGGGGTAAAAATATATGGCGGATTTACAGGCACGGAAAGTTTTCTAAAACAACGGAATCTTATTGGTACGCTTGCCGTGGGTGATACTACCATTTTAACCAATAACGCAAGCGGCTACTCCATTATCAGTAATTATCCCGTTCTTGCCATTACTACAGCCACGGTATTAGATGGTTTTACCCTTTCAAACGGAAAACGTACTTTGGCAGATATTGGAAGTGGTGGCGGTGCCATAAATAATTATGGAGCTTCGCCAACTATCACCAATTGCATTTTTAAAAACAATAAGAGCAATTACGGAGCATGGATGAACGAACAAAATTCCAACCCTATTGTAAAACACTGTACTTTTATCAATAATAATGGTTTGTATGGTGGTGCAATGTGCAATTTTTCATCTTCGCCGGTTATAGATAGCTGTACGTTTGAAGGAAATAAGGCAGAATTTTCTGGAGGGGCAATGCATAATGCAGCGTCTTCGGCACCAGTAATTAGCCATAGTGCATTTATAAACAACGCTGCAACAACCTATACGGCAACAACCGAAACCGGACCGGTTGTTTTTCCAGGTTCGGGCGGTGCGGTGGCAAACATAGAGTGTGCGGTTGTTTTTTCACACTGTACATTTACGGGCAATAAAGTAACAACCATGGGCGATGGTGGAGCAATGGTTAATTCGAGCAACTCCTCTGCTGTTATTGATAGCTGTACATTCACCAATAATACAACAGACTTGGGCAATGGCGGAGCCATATTAAACGTTAACGACCATACGGGAGAATCTACAGCAGTTGTCATCAGCAATTGTACTTTTTCAGGAAATATAGCAAATGGCGAATATGTTGACATCTATTTCAATGGAGGTTTTGGCGGTGCTGTATGCAATAAACTTCAAACCTCCCAAGAAGAAACAATAACAGATACCATTAAAAACTGTAAATTTTTAAACAACACGGCAACTTTTGGCGGTGCAGGTGTAAGTGATTATTATGGTGGTGAAAAGACAACAATTATCTCGAGCTTGTTTTATGGCAATACCGCTTACGATGCGGTAACCGGTTATGGTGCGGGAGCGGCATATCAGCATACATACGGTGATGCAAACATTATCAATTGTGTTTTTGCAAATAATAATGCTGCGGGTCCAAATGATGATGGCGGTGCAATTTTGTCGTATGGCGGTACGTTGAACATCGTAAATTCTACATTCAGCAACAATGTTAGTGCTTCGTATAATACAGGTTCTGGGGCAATTAGTGGTGCAGGTTATTATGCTCCAGTAACCTTTAATGTTACAAATAGCATTATCTATGGAACTGATGCACAGCAAGTATATGCAGATTATAATGCATCAGTAAATTACGACCATAGTTTGGTAAAAGGTGTTTCGGTTATAGCCCCCAACTTAAATACCGATCCATTGTTTGTGAACGCCGCTAATCCGGCAGGTGCCGATGGCATTTGGGGCACCGCAGATGATGGCTTGGCTTTGCAGCTCACTAGCCCTGCCATTAATGCCGGCACATCAGACACTACTGCATTGCATCTTCCGGCTATCGATATGGCAGGTAATCTCCGTATACAGAACAGCAGGATAGATATGGGCGCTTATGAAAATTATATAGAGGAAACCACGTTGCCAGTTACCCTCATCAGTTTTACGGCAAAAGCCGAAGCTAACTATGCCAAACTGCAATGGCAAACAGCATCAGGGCAAAACAACAAAGGCTTTACATCCGATAGCTATCGGATTTACCGCAGTGGCGATGACAAGCAATTTGTGAAAATAGGAGATGTACCTGCCACCGATAACTCGCAACCCGTAACCCATAACTCTTTTATTGATAAACAACCTCTAAACGGCAACAACTATTACCAACTGGTACAGGTAGATAACGATGGCACAGTAACCGAATTGGGTGTAAAAATGCTAAACTTCGGTCTTTCGACTTCGGATGTCCGACTTTTTCCCAACCCAACAATAGATAGGATTACTGTAACCTTTACATCGGGAAAATACCATTCGTTAAGTTTAATAGGTGTTGATGGCAAAGTTTTGCAGGCCATATCGTTAAAACCTACACAAGCAGAGATGGTTTTAGATTTATCCGTTTATCCACTGGGAGTATATTATATAAAGTTAGTAGGCAATAACATTAGCCAAGTAAAAAAAATGGTTAAACAACGATAGAATTATATAATGTTTTGATAATTAATTATTTATATTTGGGTAGATAAAAGGATATATGAAAAAAAGTGTATTTGTCCCGATTGTAATAATTAGTGTTTTGGTGTATGTTCAGGGCTATGCCCAACAGCTTCTATATCAAAATTTCGATTCGTTTAGTAACGGCACTCTTTCGGGGCAGGGTACGTGGGTAACGGAAAACTCAAATTCCATCCAAATTGATGTGAATAATACAAATCCCATTGCGGGATGTTTTGGCGGCGGAGGCAGATATATTACGCCACAAACTGTTGCAACATTCACTACCGAAAGAGTATACTTCCCTACCACGAATTGGGTTGCAAATACTGACCAGAGTTTTTATTTATCTTTTTTAATCAACCTATCTAATGCAGGTTCTGATAATAATGCTCACATTGTTAGCTTGGGAAATGATTTTGGCGGTACAAAATACGAGTTTTCCAGAATTCATGCCCGTGCAAGTGGCTCGGGATTTAATATTGGCATTTCTGAAGGTGGAGGGACTAGCTTGGGCGCAGTTTCTGCAGGAATAAATTGGGGTGCAGATGTTTACAGCCTAAATGAAACCTATTTTGTAGTCTTAAGATACGATTATTTTAATATAGGAGGGGCCAATGCCGATATGATACATGTATGGGTTAATCCTTCGGTAGTTAATGGTAGCGAACCCACTACCAGTTCAGCTGCTGCCGTTATTGCTCCAGGAACACTTGGAAACGATATTTTATTCCCTGGAGATAATGTTCGTAATGTTTATATCAACAACGGGGCAAACGGACCTGCTTACAGAATAGATGAGATACGTTATGCCCGTGGGGGCAGTTCGGCTAGTGCTTGGTCATCTCTGGGTATTTCTGGCTCGTGCCCTAGTACTCTTCCAGTTGTATTAAGCAATTTTACCACAAAAGCCGATGGTAATTACGCCTTTTTGCAATGGCAAACCGTAGCAGAAACCAACAACAAAGGTTTTGTAATTTACCGCAGTGGCGATGATGGTAATTCTGTAAAAATAGGGGAGGTAGATGGAAAGGGTACTGCTTCGGCTTATAGTTTTACAGATAAAGCACCTCTAAACGGCAATAACTATTATAAATTGGTACAAGTAGATAAGGATGGCAAGACAGCCGAACTAGGTGTAAAAGCCGTTACATTTTCATTTGCTCAGCCACAGTTAAATGTTTTTCCAAATCCTGTAACAAATATGCTTACGGTAAATTTTGAAACAGGCTACTTTAATGTGGCCGAACTGATAGAACTGAATGGCAAAGTACTCAAAGCAGTAAAGTTGAAATTAACAGACACTCAATGTTCTTTTGATTTGTCGGACTTGCCAACGGGAATATATTTTGTGCGCCTAGTGGGCGATAGTAAGGTTGCTTACGAAAAGGTGATTAAAAAATAAACAAATCTTTTAAACCCTGCCGGCTTTTCGCTTGCAGGGTTTTTTGCCTCATAAGCCCGTCCCGATAATCATCGAGAGTGGCGGAAAGCCCGCAAGCGAGTGTAACGAGTGCGGACTTGGAGGGAAAGCGGGACTGTTGCTCATATAAAGCATTTGTTACTGCGCTCCTCATTTAGATGTAAAAGTGCCTAAACTCTTATTCTATCTCCGTAAGTCAATAGCTTTTGTGCTTTTATTTCGCTAATTTTGCAGGCTATTTTTATAACACGGAGCAAGTAGAATATGGCTAATAACCAAGTAGATTTGGGCGAGCAAAAGGATGTAGAGGTTTATGGTGCAAGGGTACACAATCTAAAGAATATCGATGTAAATTTTCCAAGAAATAAAATGGTGGTGGTAACGGGTTTAAGCGGTAGCGGAAAGTCGAGTTTGGCTTTTGATACCATTTATGCCGAAGGACAACGTCGTTACATGGAGACTTTCAGTGCCTATTCACGTCAGTTTATGGGCGGTATGGAACGTCCCGATGTAGACAAGGTTTCTGGATTGAGCCCCGTAATTGCCATTGAACAGAAAACCACGAGCAAAAATCCACGTTCTACGGTAGGAACGATTACCGAAATCTATGATTTTATGCGTTTGCTTTATGCTCGTGTGGCCGAAGCCTTTTCATACAATACTGGTGAAAAGATGGAGCGCATGAGTGAAGACCAGATTTTGCAGAACATCTATAAAAAGTTTGAAAAATCGGCTGTAAACATTTTAGCTCCGGTGGTAAAAGGCCGTAAAGGGCATTATCGCGAATTGTTTGAGCAAATCCGTAAACAAGGCTATGTAAAGGTACGTGTAGATGGCGAGATTAAAGATTTAGTAGCCAAAATGCAGGTAGACCGGTATAAAATCCACGATATTGAAATTGTGGTTGACCGCCTAATTGTTGACCCGAAAGACCACAAGCGTTTATTGGACAGCATCCAAACCGCTATGCGATTGGGTAAGGGCATCATTAAAATTAGCGATAAGGATAACAACGTGGCGCATTTCAGTAAGTTTTTGATGTGTCCTACTACGGGTATTTCTTACGATGAGCCACAACCCAATAGTTTTTCGTTCAACTCGCCCTATGGCGCTTGCGAAACCTGCGATGGTTTGGGTTATATTTTTGTGGTCGATAAGAAATCGGTAATGCCTAACATGAAGTTGAGCATTATGAACGGTGGTTTAGCTCCGCTTGGCGAATATCGGGATGTATGGGTTTTTCAGGTATTAAAAGCACTGGCGAAGAAATATAATTTTTCTTTATCGACCCCGTTGGAAAAACTTGGCGACGAAGCCATTGATTTGATTTTGAATGGTGCGCCCGATTTGATTTCGGTAGAAGTAGCGTACAACAAATGGAACGTACAAAATTACCAAGTTACGTTTGATGGCATCATTAAATTGTTGGAGGAACAACAAGAGCGCAGAGGCGATGACGCTGCGGATGATATGGAAGCGTTCAGGAGATTAGAAACCTGTCCGGCTTGTCATGGTGCTCGTTTGAAAAAAGAAAGCCTGCATTTTAAGGTTGACGGTAAGAATATTTACGAACTGGCAGAAATGGATATTGCTAATCTGCACCAATGGTTTGATGGGGTAGAGGAAAGATTAAGTGAACGCCAAAATACCATCGCCAAAGAAATTTTAAAAGAAATTAGAGCACGTATCGGTTTCCTGTTGGATGTTGGCTTGAACTATTTGACCTTAGACCGTACTTCGCGTACACTTTCGGGAGGTGAGGCACAGCGCATTCGTTTGGCTACCCAAATTGGTTCGCAGTTGATGAACGTAATGTACATTTTGGATGAGCCAAGTATTGGTCTACATCAACGTGATAACGAGCGGTTGATTACCGCTTTAAAAAACTTGCGTGATTTGGGTAATACCGTTTTAGTGGTAGAGCACGATAAAGATATGATTTTAGAAGCCGACCATGTAATTGATATTGGTCCGGCGGCAGGAGTACATGGCGGGACAGTGGTAGCGCAAGGCACGCCAAAGCAAATCTTAAAATCAGACACCTTAACTGCCGCTTATTTGAATGGCAAAAAAGGAATTGAAGTTCCTAAAAAACGCAGAGAGGGTAACGGACATCAACTATCTATTATCAAAGCTTCGGGGCATAACCTAAAGGATGTTTCGGTAGATTTTCCTTTAGGTAAATTTATTTGTGTTACAGGGGTTTCTGGCAGTGGCAAATCGAGTTTAATTACCGAAACACTATATCCGATTTTAAATCATCATTTCTTTAGGGCGAAGAAAAAGCCGTTGCCTTATGAGAAGATAGTAGGTTTAAAAGAGATTGATAAGGTGATAGAAATTGACCAAGCGCCTATTGGTCGTACACCTCGTTCAAACCCTTCTACTTATACAGGCGTATTTTCTGATATCAGGAATTTATTTGTGCAATTGCCAGAGGCGAAGATTAGGGGGTATAAACCCGGTCGTTTCTCTTTTAACGTAAAAGGCGGTAGGTGCGAAGCCTGTCAAGGCGCAGGAATGAAGGTAATTGAAATGAATTTCTTGCCGGATGTACAAGTGCCCTGCGAAGAGTGCGGTGGCAGAAGATACAACCGCGAAACTTTGGAAGTCCGTTACAAAGGCAAATCTATTAGTGATGTGTTGGATATGAGCATTGAAGATGCCTGTCATTTCTTTGAACATATGCCATCCATCTATCGCAAAATAAAAACATTGAACGATGTTGGTTTGGGCTACATCCGTTTGGGGCAGGCTTCTACTACCTTATCGGGCGGTGAGGCGCAAAGGGTGAAACTAGCAACCGAACTTTCCAAAAAAGACACAGGTAAAACGTTCTATATCTTAGATGAGCCTACTACTGGTCTGCATTTCGAAGATATTAATGTGCTGTTGGGCGTGTTAAACGAATTGGTAGAAAAAGGCAATACCGTTTTGGTAATAGAACATAACTTAGATGTAGTTAAAGTTGCTGATTGGGTAATTGACCTCGGCGAAGAAGGTGGTGCTGGTGGCGGTAAAATCATTTTCGAAGGTACACCAGAGGGGTTGATTGAAAATCCGATTAGCTTAACAGGTAAGTTTTTGAAGAAAGAGATGGGGGTAATTATAGCCCACGATTTAAATCGTGGGCTATAAAATAATCCCTAACTTTAACCTATGCAAAACCTCCTTACCGCTGCCCAAACTCGAGAAGTTGATGCTTATACCATCCAAAACCAACCCATTGCTGCTATTAATTTGATGGAGCAGGCGGCTATGGCTTTTGTCGATGCATTTACAGCCGAATTTTCTGATAGACAGCAAACCATTTGGATACTTTGTGGACAGGGCAATAATGGTGGGGACGGCCTAGCTATCACTCGATTATTAATTCATTTAGGTTACATCAATCTGCATGTCTTTTTGAGCAATTTTTCCGATAAATCGTCTTCAGATTATCAGCAAAACCTAAAACGATTAAATGAAGGAAAGCATCAGCCTCATATTTTTACAGATATATCGACATTAAATATTGCTAAAGACGATATCGTTATCGATGCATTATTAGGTTCGGGATTAAACAAACCTTTAACAGGAAAATATGAGGCATTGGCAACGGTAGTTAATACATCAAAGGCGTGTGTAGTGGCAGTCGATGTTCCGACAGGTTTTAATTGCGAAGGAGAAATAGCACAAAACTACACAGGCATAGTTGCTGATTTGGTTATTACTTTTCAGCGTCCAAAGATCAATTTCTTCTTTCCCGAAAGCAAAAAAACAATAAAACGGTTTAAAATTGTTTCCATCGGTCTTGATGAACAATATATAGAAAGTTTGCCAAGTCAATGGAAATTAATAACCGAAACGGATATAAGAAACATTTTAAAACCTAGAGAAAACTTCTCTCATAAAGGTATTTATGGCCATGTTTTAATTGTGGCGGGCGATACTGAAACTATGGGAGCGGCTTTGTTAACAAGTAGTGCCGCATTGCATACAGGTGCAGGTTTGGTTACGGCAAGTATTCCACAAAGTGGATTGACGGCTTTGAACGTAAGTTTGCCGGAGGTGATGTTTTTAGATAGGGAACAGCTCGAAAAAAGCGACTTTGCAAAATATCAATCTATTGCGGTAGGGCCGGGTTTAGGTGTTGGCGAAAGGCAAAAGCAACTGTTGGATTTGTTATTAAATGACGGAAAGTCTTTGGTATTAGATGCCGATGCACTAAATATCCTTTCTGAAAACAAAGAGTTACTGGATAAAATTCCTGCCCAAAGCATCATTACACCACACGTAAAAGAGTTCGACCGTTTGTTTGGTAGCCATGCAAATTGGTGGAGCAGGGTAGCCACCGCTAAAGCCAAAGCACAGGAATTACAAATCGTTATTGTACTCAAAAACCAATATACTTTTGTCTGTTTGCCAACTGGCGATGCCTGTATTAACCCAACAGGTAACCCGGCAATGGCACAAGGCGGTATGGGAGATGTACTAACAGGGATTATTGCTAGCTTTTTGGCTCAAGGTTACTCTGCCGAAGAAGCGGCAATTTTGGGTGTTTATCTGCATGGTAAAACAGGCCATATACTGGCAAAGGAATTGGGGGTAGTGAATGCCTCAATTTTGTCGAGGCATCTTCCAAAAACCCTAAAAATAATTTAACTGATTTGATATGTGGTAGTAATCGGATAAAGCAATCTTTATTCTTTGCTCTTTAATCTTTTTTCTTAAGCTATCCCTTCAATATCAAACAAATGTTTTTCTGCATGATAAGAAGAACGTACCAATGGCCCGCTTTCTACATATTTTAATCCTTTAGCTAAACCAACCTCTTTGTATTTAGCAAATTGGTCTGGATGTATCCAATCAAGAACAGGATGATGGGCCTTAGTTGGTTGTAGATATTGGCCTAGTGTTAAGATGTGTACGCCGTTTGCAACCAAATCATCCATAGCTTCAAAAACATCTTCTTCAGTTTCACCTAAGCCTAGCATAATACCGGTTTTAGTACGTAAACCAAATTCAGATATCCTTTTTAGGCACTCTAAACTTCTATCGTATTTAGCTTGGATACGTACTTGTCGGGTTAATCGCCTTACGGTTTCCATATTGTGAGAAACTACTTCCGGTCTTTCTTCCAACACACGGTATAAATTATCCCATTGACCTTTAAAATCGGGGATTAAGGTTTCTAAAGTAGTAATTGGGCTTTCTCTCCTAATAGCTTTTAAAGTTTCTGCCCAGATGATAGAACCGCCGTCTTTAAGGTCATCGCGGTCAACCGAAGTGATAACGCAATGTTTCACGCCCATCAGCTTTACCGAATTGGCTACACGATTTGGCTCATCGGTATCAACTGCCAATGGTCGGCCAGTGGCCACTGCACAAAAAGAACAGGAACGGGTACAAATGTTACCCAATATCATAAAAGTTGCTGTTCCTGCACCCCAGCACTCGCCCATGTTAGGGCAGTTGCCGCTTTCACAAATGGTATGTAACTTGTGCGTATCAACTAAACTCCTAACTTGTGCATATTCTTTACCCACAGGTAGTTTAACCCTTAGCCAATCGGGTTTACGTGCTTTTTCGGTAACTGGCGCAACAACAGGAAGTTCAATCATGTTGCAAAGTTAAATAAAAAAGGGGAGTTGTTGTAATTGTTCAATTGCTGAATTGTTTTATTGCTGTAAGGTTTCAATTGTTGTGTCAAAGGCATTCCTTTGGGATAACGCAGAAATGTTGGAAGGTTGTAATGTTTTGTGCTATATATCCTATTACTTTTAGTAAATTTGTTAAAATTCAGCGCAATGTTTCGCCATCAAGGCAATCGCAGAACCTATATTCATAACATTAGGCTGGCCTCTATACTTTCTTTGGTAGCGGGCATGGTTAACGTATGTGGTATTTTATCTATAAAGGTGCTAACAACTAATGTAACAGGTCATTTTGCGTTTTTCGCGGAAGAGATGAGCCATAGTTCATTTAATGCAGCGATGGCTTTCTTGGTTTATATCCTGTTCTTTTTATTGGGGGCTTTTGTTTCAAATTTAATAGTAGAGTTTATGAGCAGCAAGGGTATACGTGGTGCGCACATGCCGCCCATGATATTTGAAATGGTGCTTTTGATTGCGGTAGCTTTATTACCCAATAAATTTTTGCCACAAGAATTAACAGCATGTATACTACTTTTTGCCATGGGGATGCAAAATGCATTGGTAACCAAAATATCTAAGGCAAGGGTTCGTACTACGCATTTAACCGGGCTTTTTACCGATTTGGGAATAGAACTTTCGCAATTATTCTTTTACCGTAAAACAGATGAACGTAAACAGTTGGCGCACAGTATTGCCCTGCGTGTTGTTATTATCTGTTTTTTCTTTTTAGGGGGAACATTGGCCGGTTTGTTATTTCAATTTATTAAAATAAAAACTTTGCTGATAGCGGCGTTCTGTTTACTGTTGGCTTTGTTTTACGATGCTATCCGTTTTAGGCTTTATATTTTTAGAAGAAAATTGTTTTAAAATAATGTTAGGTTGCTTTGATGTTGCAAAGCTAAAATATTTTGGATTCTAACCACTATCCATTAATCATCAACCAATTGGCAATGTGATATGAAAGGTAGTGCCTTTGCCTAACTCGCTATCAATTTCTAGGCTTCCGTTGTTTTGTACTATCATATCCCTACATAGAATAAGCCCAATGTGATATCCTTTCTCGCCAGAAGTTCCAGTGCCCGGGGTATGTGCCAAATTGAAAAGATTTTCTCTATCTACATCGTTAATCCCCGGTCCGGTATCTTTAATAGTGCATATTATCTTATTATTCTCTAGTTTGGCATCAAAAATTACTTCATCGCCTGTGCTGCAAAATTTAATAGCGTTAGAAAGGAGATTTCTAATCACTACGTGAATCATATTGAGGTCGGCAAATACGGTTAAGTCTTTAGCTATCCTATTTTCAACTTTAATAGCTTTCAGTTTAATCTGCGATTCCATCAATCTAATGTTGTGGTCAATAACTTGGTACAGTTCAACATGAGTTGGCTTTACGGTTATGCCATCTAACTGGCTTTTTGACCATTCCAAAAGATTATCCAGAAACGAAGCTGTGGAATAAACAGTATCTTCCAGTTTTTGAAGTAAAAGCCCAAGTTCCTCTGCATTTAAATCGCCACTGCGGTACATTCCAAAAAGTGCTTTTAGGGAGTGTATTGGGGCTCTCAAATCGTGCGAAACGATGGAGAAAAATTTATTTTTTACACTGTTTAACTTCTCGAGTTCAGTATTTTGGACGGAGATAACTTCCATCTGTGTTTTCAACTCCTCGTTTAGTGCACTAAGTTCTTCGTTAACTTCGGCAATTTCTTGCTTTTGTGCTTTTAACTGAGCGTTAGAAGCCTTGCTTTCTGAATTTCTTTTGTAATAAAGTACTAAAAGTACGGCCACTAGAATAAGAAGAATAGAAATAATGGCGATTGCTATTGCATAATCATTGTTTTTAGCGATAATTTTTTTGTTGTGTTTTTCGAGGTTTTTGTTGTCTGTATTTACCCGGGCCAAATCATCTAAGATTATTTCTTTTTTGATTTGTGTGCTATTTATGCTGTCGTTAATAGCAATGTGTTGGGTTTGGTATTGTAGTGCTTCGGCAAATCTGCTTTGTGCTTTTTCTATCTTTACCAAATACTCAAGCGCTTGTACCACCAAGCCTCTAGAGTTAGATTCATTAGCTTTTTCTAGACCTAATTTGGCGCTTTTTTCCGCTTTTATATAGTCTTCTAAATGAAGATATGAATCTGATATCGACATTAGAACCACGGCTTGTTGATAAACATTTTTAATTTTTTCGTTATTCTCTAAAGCTATGTTAAGATGTTTTAATGCCTGTTTATGATCTTTTAGATTGTTCAAGACCAAACCTATGCCCCAATTGCTTAAAGCAATACCATTTAAGTCACCAAGTTTTTCTCTAATGGTTAAACTCTTTTGATAGTAAGTGAGGGCCAATTTGGATTTACCGAGTTTTCGGGCAGAACTGCCTAAAGAAAAAATAGCACTAGCTAAGCCTGCTTGGTCGTCGGGGGTTTCTTTAACACTTTCGTACACCTGCCTAAAATAGATGTCGGCGGTTTTATATTCTCCTAAATCAAAATAAAGTGAACCCAAATTCATGATGCACTGGTTAATGCCTCGCTTGTTATTTATTTTTCGGAATATTTTAAGAGACTCTTCGTAGTTTTTAACAGATTCTTGCTTTTTATCCTGTCTATCGTGAATAAAGCCCATATTTACTAGGCTTCTACCAATGCCATTTAGATAGTTGCAAGCTCTTGCCTTTTCGTTTCCTAATTTGAAATAGTATAATCCGCTATCCAAATTAGACCTTACAGCATAGGCAATTCCCATATCTATATAAGCGTTTGCAATGTTAGAATCTATATTGTTTTTTTCAGCAAGTTGCAGATACTGATTGGCATAATAGAATTTCTTGATAGGGTCTACTGAGGTATAGGCCGCGGATAGTTTACGCAAAATTTTAATTTGCGTAGTATCTGGATTGTTTTTGTTAAGCTGGCCTAACAGCTCATCTATCTTAGAGGTTTGCGCAGTTGCGTTTACACAAAAAAAGAGTATGCACACGCAAAATAGTGCATGCTTTTGTATTTGTATTAAAGCATTCTGCATATAGATGTTGCCTGGTTTGAGTTCGTTTGGCTAACTAAAGATAGAAGAATTATTCTTTAATGTTGTAAAAATATTGCTTTTATAAATTTACTTTTTTAAAAGTCGTCTAATTCATTGATTTACAATAGATATTTTTTAAACTCTTAATGAGCCTCTGAAACCTCGTGCAGCATAATAAGATTGTGCCCCGTTGTGGTAAACAAAAACAGTATCGTATCTACGGTCGCAAAAAAGTGCCCCATCTAGTTTGCGGATGCGTTCGGGTGTTTGTATCCAACTAGATGTTTTTAAATCAAATTCTGCTAATTGCTGCAAATGCCTGTACTGCTCTTCGGTAAGTATTTCGATGCCCATTTCGTTGGCCATGCCTATTGCACTGTGGGCAGGTTTGTGTTCTTTTCTGGCATCTAAGGCTTCTTGGTCAAAACAAAGGCTTCTGCGCCCTTTGGGGCTTTCGGCAGAACAATCGTAGAAAATAAACTCATCTGTTTTTTCATCGTAGCCCACTACATCGGGTTCGCCATCGGTAATATCCATTTCATTAAGTGACCACAGTTTTTCGGGATTGGCTTCCAGTTTTGCCTGCACTTTTGCCCACTCAATACCTTCGTGGCGTTTACTGTTTTTTTCGAAACGGATTTTTAGAATGCCTATTATTTCTTCGCTGTGCTGTGCCGATAGTTTTTTGCTCATGGTAATTAATCGTTTATTCCTTTACCGTTAAGGATGTGCGGGATATATTTTTCAACTCTTGCTGCCCGTGTTTTAGATTGCTTGGCATCAGAAAAATAGAAAAGGTAAGCTCTTTGTCGGCCTGGAGTTAATGCTTCGAAAGCAGTCTTCAGAGCAGGTAGCTCGTCCAGCTTTTGCTGAAATTCTTCTGCAACTTCAAAGTCGGAAGTTTTTTTCATTTCTACTTTTAGCCCTGCTTTTTCTACCTCAATGGCTTCGAAAATGTAGCTTTTTATCCCCTGTTTTACCTGCAAAATTTCTTTGGTACTGGTAAAACGAATTTGGCGTGCCGATTGTACGTTATCAGTTTGTTGGATGAGCAAGCCATCGGCATTGCTCAACAATGCTCCTTTAAAGAATAACAAAGCACAGTAATCTTTAAAGCCGTGTATTAAAACGATATTGCTTTTATGAAAAGTGTAGCAAGGCTGTCCCCATTTTAGTTCTTCGGTCAAGCCACATTCCAGAACAATTGCTCTCAATGCTTCAAATTCTTCTCGCCACTTTTCTGTTTTACTTAAAATTACGTTTACCTTAGGGTTCATTTTGGGCTGTTTGGGAAAAGTAAAGTTAGGAATTTGATGGCAAATTCGTTTATAGGAACACAATTGTTGGTTAAAGCGATATTTCGAAGACCTTTTGTTCCTTGCTCGCAACGAAACCCAATGCCCGATAAAATTTATGGCTTTCGGTACGGACAACATTACAGCGAATGCGGATAATGGAGATGTTCTGGCCACGACTCCAAACTTTGCTAGCTTCGATGAGATTTTTGCCAATTTGTTTGCCTCTTACATTTTCATCGACCACTAAACCCGTAACCTCTATAAACAATGGGCTTTCTACCCGAAGACAAACCAGACAATGCAGCCAACCTACAATCTTTCCGTCTATTTTAGCTGTAAAAACCGCATGGTCTTTTAACTTGATGATTTCTTGTAACCTGACCAACAGCAAACCCAAATCATTTGCATAGCCTAACTGATTAGATAACAGGTAAATTTGCTGGGCTTCGGTTTCGGTAATATTGTTGAGCTGGCTAATCTCCATTAAGAAATCAATTTTAACATCGATTGTATAAAGTTAGCCAAAGGTTTTCTCTCTTTTAACCAATTGAAAGAAAATATCCCGATGATAGCGGTAGTAATGCCCGCTAATACATCAGCCAGATAGTGATGGCTAGTATAAACAGCGGCAAACCATATCCCAACCATTACTGTAATGAAAAAGATATTCGCTTTGTGGAACTTGCCTTTTGTAGCATAATAAACCACAATTAACGGATAGGCAGAATGTAGCGAGGGCATTGCGGCAAACACATTCGAGCCTTTGCTATAAATAGATTTAAATAGTTCGATATCAAAAAAATGGTCGAAACGGACTAGCCCTGCGGTATTGCCGGGAGTGTTGGCAATAAACTCAAAACCATGCTGTTGTACATACCAAGGCGGTGCGGCAGGGTAGAGGTAATAAACTACAAATCCTAAAAGGTTAACCCAAACAAAAGTGAGCAGAAAATATAAAAAATGCTTTTTATTGTTAAAGAATAAATAGGCTGCAAATGCCAAAGGAACAGGAACCCACATAAGGTAAAAGAAGCCCGTTAATACATCTAAAAAAGCGTTGGTGTGTAACAGCCAATACTCATTTGGAGTAAGTAACAGTTTGCCTTGCGCTATGCCAAAAGTGCTCTTTTCAAAATTATAGAGGTCTGCAATATGTACCGGGTTGTAATTGTAATTTGGAAAAGCTTTCATGTAATCATAGATAATCCAATAGACAATAAAAATGGAAAAACCTATGATGAATTTTCGTGTGGTAGACGATAGGTAATAAAGCGAATTAAAAATACCGATAAGTACTAATTGGTCTGTTTTAAAACCCACCAAAAAGTAAGAAAGCACCAAGTAAAGCACAGATAGACCAAGCGTTAAAGGCAGGTCTTTTTTTAGGTTTCTTTTTACTTCTATTTCCTGAGAAGGAATATTTGATATCATTTATTTTTAAACTTAGTATTGTCATTCCGACGTTAGGAGGAATCTGTCGGTTTAGTCCTGTTCACCTAGAGATTCTTCGCTGCGCTCAGAATGACAGCAAGAAAAAGATTGTTTTGTCGTTCCTCCTCGTAATGATGAAACGATTATTTTATTTCACTTTTCTTCTCAAACCCCGACCTAAATACACCATCCCAAAACATCCAACTTACACCAAAGCCTTTAGAGGCATCTTGGTAGTGGTGTAACATGTGGTGGTGTTTTAACGTTTTCCAAAATCCGCTTTTAAAATTGGCATGATGAAGCGCATAGTGTACCATGTCGTAAAACAAATATCCGCCAATAAAACCAATAAAGAAAGAATATACTTTGGTATCTGGCAAAAGCCAATCGAACAAAAAGTAAAACCCTAAAGCCAACGGAATACTTGCCGATGGTGGCATTACCAAGCGGTTAGCATCGTTGGGATAATCGTGGTGAACGCCATGAAAAATAAAATGGATGCGTTTGCCCCAACTGCTGGTCGGGTAAAAATGGAATATCCAACGGTGCAAAACATATTCTGTGATGGTCCAGATGAAAAGACCAAAAGCTATCCAGCCTAAAAATTCTAAAACAGGAGTTTGTACATCGAAAAGTGATTTCCAAGCTAAGAAAAATATTAGCGGAACGTAGATGAGCAAAGGCACATAAAACTTCACTTTCGATAGCGGCTCTAACAAGTCGCTTTTGAACATCCTTGTCGATTCTTTAGAATTTGAAATAAAATTCTTTGCCATGTTTTAAACTTTTATTCTTTCGGTTACGGCTTTGGTTGGATTGTTAGCTTCGTAACCTTTTAGTTCTACATATTTTACATTGGGCAGCCAAAAAGAGCCACCTTCAATCCTTAAAAAAATTCTATCTAAAAGTATCTTTTTGTTGTTGGCAGTTACATATACATGATACTTTTTATCTGTTGCAGATTTGGTGAGCAACAAAGGGAATTTCTTGTACGATACGAAGCGTAGTTCGTAATTTCCGTTGCCAATATCCTTAGTTTGTATGCCGTAGGCAAATTTACGTTGGATATAGTTCAAATCTTTTTTCCCTTCTTTATCGGCGTAGCGCATCCAAAATACATTTATGGGTTGTTGCCTGTCTAGTTCACCTTTTTCATCTACATTTAATTGGCAGATAATAGTATTGATATTTGGGTCGCGTTGTACGTAAAACAACTGATTGTTGATATTTTTTGGAACTGGAAAAGTAAGTGGTGAAGGGTCGTCGTTGTTTTGTGCTTTAACTTCTGTTGCGCTCGAAATTCCTAAACCTGCAAATAAAATTAAACCTGCAATTAAAGCCGCTTTGTTGTTGGTTTTTGGAAATTCTATTGCATCCAAAGCTCTTTTGGCATCTCTTAACCTATTAATAGCCGTGATGTTGGTCATTACCGCCATAATAGCAATTGGTAAAGTGAAAATGCTCATGGTTTCGAACACATGAAATTTAATGCCCGGTACATAGATTTTATAATCGCCACCTAAAAAATTATAGGCAATGCCGCAGGCAATAGCAAAAACACCGATGGTTACTACACGCTCAGGGCGTTGCATTAAGCCGCCTTTACATTCTACACCCAAACCTTCGGCACGGGCACGGGTATAGCTCACCATCATTGAGCCGATTAAAGCAATAAAGGCAAACAACGAACTTAAAAAGTAGTGATGGGACACCAGATAATAACAAATGCCCAAGAACATCACCATTTCGCTATAACGGTCTAAAACCGAATCGTAAAGTGCACCAAATTTTGAGCTCATGTTGCCCAAGCGTGCTACCTGTCCATCCAACATGTCAAAAAGACCAGCGAATAGCACCAATGCACCTGCCCAGCCTACATATTCTAGTTCGCCGCGGTTAGATTTTTCAGCACCTGCAATAAAAATCACGGCAACACCAACGTTCAATAATAAACCAATGGTGGTTACCATATTAGGCGTTAGCCCAATTTTTATCAATCCTTTTACAAAGGGATTAATTACTTTATAAATGCCTTGTTGAAGGTTGTCTCTTAGCTTCATTTTTTAAAAGTCAAGTTTAACTCTGGTTCTAATTCCCCATTCAGAAACTTCTGGATGGTTGAGATAGTTAAATCTTTTAACCAAATCTACCCTAATTAGTTTGAAAATATTGCCCAAGCCAACGCTGCCTTCCATGTAAGGTTCTTTGCTTAGCGAATAAGTTCGTTGCAATCCGTTTTCATAAGTAGGCATTTTGTAAACTCCGGTGGTGGTTTTATCAGGATTGTTTTCATCTCTTAAACCACCATAAATTGCTTTGAACGATACAATTTCACGCAGCTTTAATTTGCTTAACAAAGGTATCTTATTTAAAAAGAATCCGTTAAAATTATGGTCGATATTTACAGCTGCGTAATGGTCGCTTACAAACTCCAAAAAGTTCATTAAGTTGTAAGAGTTCAATTGGTAAGCATAAGTTTGGTTGGCACGATGAATGGCTAACAATGGAAATGGCAACTGACCAGAAATATAACCGCCTTCTAACCTTACATCGCTAAAACCAAGTTGCGATAGGTAGAAACGTTTATCTATACTACCCATAATGTTGTGGTAATTGTACTCACCACCCAAAAAGCCTTTTATACCAGCGGTGTACCTTAAATTATAAATAGGATATCTATCGATAATTGGTGTACGGTAGATTTTACCTTGATAGAATTTTTCGTTTTTGGCATATCTTAAACCTAAACTAAGCTCGGTAGTGGTCAGTTTGTTAATGTCCGCATTGTTTGTAGCATTGGTATAAATTAGGCCGCCTGCTGGTGTTTGCGACCATTTTTTAAATCCAACGGTGTACGAAAAGCGGTTTTCGAACTCTTTTACATAATCCAATCGGTAAAAATCGTTGTACAGCAACATATCGTTTACGCCACGTTTAAATGATAGCAAAAAGTTGTCTTCCTGTACAAATTGTAACTCCTGTCCTGGTATTTTAGTATCTCGTTGAAAACTTGCCCTAATGTAATTTTGCGGAAACTGATAAATGGATTTATTGTTCAAAGAGTAAGTTCCCGACAGAAAGAATTTCCATTTTTCATCCTTAAAACCGTAAGCTGCATAATTTTCGAAGTAATATCGTTTGCTTAATGCAGGTGTGGTACGGCCTCCAAAGCGTAAACGGAAACCTTCTACATTGTTAAAGCTGTAAAAAGTATTGGTTGGGCCAACTTCGTAAGGGCCAAAATCCCAATAGCCTGCAAATATAAAGGTTACCAATTTAACGGTTTTTCTAAACGATGGCAGTTTTTGCAGCGTATCTATATTGCTGTAAATTTTTAGCTGTTGTTGAGGGATGGAATCCAAACGGTTTTGCATCCAAAAATCATCAGTTCTCTTATCTGCGCCTGCCAACACTTCCAGTTTCTTCCCGGAAAATACGGTGTCCGGAATTTCGATGTTGGTTTTATAATCTTTATAGTTTACGCTTCTTTCTCCCGTAAAGCCCAAGCCTTTGTTTTTGCTGATGCCAAAATCGGCAATTAAGTTGCTTTTGCTCAGGTAATACCTGTTATCTACGTTTTTATCAAAGCCGAGGTCAATTTGCATTCCCCTAACAAAGTTAAGGTTGATGTTTTTATTTACCCCGAACGATGCTTTTTGTACGGCATAATTGCCATCCATAGTGATGTACAATTTCCCCTCGAACAACATATCGCCCTTGTTGCGTGGCGTAAAAGAAAGTTCAATCACATTTGGAGTTTGATTTTTTAAAGTATCGGTAATAAAATACTTGTAAAACGTTGGTGCAGAATTAGCTATCGGGCTTAAAAATTCATTGCTGATTACCGAAATGTTATTGTCGTAGATATTGATATTTTGGTACATCCTATCGAAATAGGCTTTCATACCTTGATTATCAATGTATCTATTATCAAACTGAACCTGTTTTTCTGCTAAAACTACGGTCTTGCTCTTATTGGGGTCAAAGCTCAAATATTGGTTTGCCAACTTTTCCTGAATGTAAATAGGCAAAAGATTTTTTCCGCCAAGCTGGGTAGAATCTTGCTCTTGGAAAAGGAACTGATAATTTCTGAAAATACGTTTGTTTTTAAATTTCTCCGAGATATTGCTCATTGAGAAAAGCATCTTTTCGTACTCTTTATATTGTACCGTTTCGTAGGCTTTCGGCTGGTTTTTGTCCTTGTTTTCAATTACCTTTCTAATCAGTTCTACTGCCGGATTGTTCTTGTTCGAATATCTTATTTTGCCCGCTATAATGGTAACTTCGTTTAGCGATTGCGCATTCGATTTCAAAAGGATATCCAATTTTTGGGTTTGCCCAACCACAATATTCTTATACAAAATCTCGTAACCAACGTAGTTAAATTTTAGCTGGTTATAATTTTCGTTAGTGCTTATTCTAAAATTTCCGTCTATATCGGTTTGTGTGCCAATACGTGTATCGTTAAAGAAAATAGATACGTAAGGCAGAGTTTCCTTCGTTACAGCATCCCTAACCGTTCCTGTAATTATGGTTTTTTGGGCATAAGCCGATGATATACCTATTACAGTAGCACTAAAAAATGTTAGTGCATAAATTAATGTTTTATATGTGTGTTTCATTTCTACTGTGTGAAAATGAATTGCTTCTGCATCAAGTAATTGTAGGTAGTACCGATTAGCCCAGAAACCAAGATTTTAGAAAGCATGTAATTAATGCCAAAAAAATGAGTGAGTATGTAAACTCCGGTGGTTACGATTAGCAGATTACCGCACCATACCAAAATATACTTTATAATTTGCAATTTGATGTCTTTTTCGGTAGAGTTAAAGACCCAATTGCGCCCCATATAAAAGTTTACACAGCCACCAACAACTGTTCCTGTTACACTCCCTGCAACATACCAAAACCCTAAAAAACTTACACAAAACCACGTGGTAAAATAATCTACCAGCGTTGCCGTTAACGACGAGGCCTGTGCTTTTATAAAGGTTATCATCTTCTTTAAAATATGTTGAAGAAAATTATAATTTGCAATACGATGTTGGCATAAATCCCTGCCAAAACATCATCGGCCATTACCCCCCAACCGCCGGGCCATTTTTCCAGTTTACGTATACCAAGCGGTTTAACGATGTCAAAAAATCTAAACAGCACTAAACCAGCCACTATGTATTTAATCTCTACCGGAACAAAAAGTAGGGTAATGCACATTCCTGCAACTTCATCAATAACCACCCGATTATGGTCTTTGCCCCAAAGCACTTCTACTTCATTTGCGCTTTTTACGCCCTGCATGGTCAATAGCAGGGTAATTAAAACTGGCGCAAGTTTCGGCTCATATTCGCCAGTCTGGAAAAAGTACCATAAAAGGCAGGTAAAAATGGAGGCATAAGTGCCGGCTCCCTTACCTATATATCCAATCCCCAGACTGGTTGATATGATTTTGTGAAAAATCACTCTTTTAATTTTTTTGGGTTATAAGCAATTCTCTTTTCTATTTTTTATTGCTGCAAAACTATGGAAACTTTTTTTAAATCAAAAGTTTCCAAAGGTTGTTTTTCTAGTATTTAAAGCAAATTACATTTTGCAGACAAATATTAAAGTTTACGTTGCAAACCCTTATTTAAATTACTCTTCTTCGTAATAATCAAGCCCTAAATGGGTGATTAATTCTTCGCCCATAATGTAGCGTAAGGTGTTATGTAATTTTTCTAATTGTTTAAAAATGTCGTTCTCCGGACGTAAACCTTCTTTAGTTTGAGGAGATTTTAAGTAGAACGATAACCATTCTTGAATACCGGTCATACCGGCACGTTTAGCTAAATCCGAAAATAAAGCCAAGTCTAAAACGATAGGGGCAGCCAAGATAGAGTCGCGACACAAGAAGTTAATCTTAATCTGCATTTTGTAGCCCATCCATCCGAAGATGTCGATGTTATCCCAGCTTTCTTTGTTGTCGCCATGTGGCGGATAGTAGTTGATACGGATTTTGTGGTACATATCGCCATACAAATCTGGATTTTGCTCTGGCTTAAAGATATCTTCCAATACGCCCAATTTAGAAACTTCTTTGGTTTTAAAGTTATCTGGGTCATCCAATACCAAACCATCGCGGTTACCTAAAATGTTATCAGAAAACCAACCACGTACACCCAACGAACGGGAGAATAAACCCGGAGCTAAAATGGTTTTCATTAAAGTTTGACCAGTTTTAAAATCTTTACCTGCAATTGGGGTTTGTGTTTGTTTAGCCAACTCTAACATTGCAGGGATATCTACCGTTAGGTTTGGCGCACCATTGGCATAAGGATAGCCCAATTTTAATGCAGCATAAGCATAAATCATACTTGGTGCAATATTCGGGTCGTTATCTTTTAAGCCTTGCTCAAAAGCGGCCAAGCTTTGGTGAACCGCAGTAGGTTCTAAATAAATTTCGGTAGAACCACACCATACCAAAACGATACGGTCGCAGTTGTTTTTTGCCTTAAAATCTTTAATGTCGTCAATTACCTGTTGTGCCAAATCCCATTTGGTGGCAGCTTCTTTAATATGAGTTCCATCTAGGTTTTTAACGTAGTTTTTATCAAAAGCAGCTTTGTAAGGCTTAATGGCTTCTAATTCATCTTTAATATCATATAAAAGATGACCATCAATTACCTTAGCTTTCATTGCGGCATCATAAACATTATCTTCGTACACATCCCAACCTCCAAATGCCAAGTCTTCTAATTTTGCCAACGGAACGAAATCTTTAATTAAAGGCTCGTTGTTTTCTGTTCTTTTGCCTACACGAATAGTACCCATTTGTGTTAAAGAACCAATAGGTTTAGATAGACCTCTTCTGGCAGCCACTACACCGGCAATCATGGTGGTAGCAACAGCGCCTAGACCGGGCATCAAAATACCTAATTTTCCATTGGCTCCTTCTACTTGCTTTTTCATTATTATCTAATTATTATGTGTTTAATTTATATTAGTATCGAAATCTGCATAGAGCGTAGGGCATGGAGCTTTTAGACTTTACACCTTCCACTTTACACTTCATTTCAACCATTTATTTTCTTTGTACCATTTTACCGTTTCTACTATCCCTTTTTCTAAATCATATTCGGGTGTAAACTGTAAATCTTTTTTTAAATTTTCGATGTTGCAGGCCCAGTTTGGTGCCGTTAACTCTTTTATTTTTTCTTTATTTAACGTTGGCGTTTTGGCGCTTCTAGCATAAATCGTATCCATAAAACCTGCCAAACCTTTTATAATTCCCAATGGGATGTGCATTTTCAGTGTTTTTTTCTGTAATGCTTTTTTCAATCCATCGGCCAATGCATATCTGTTGTAGGCTAATCCGTCAGAAATGTTGTACGTTTTGTGTACAATATCCGATTTTAAAAATCGAATGATAATTTCTGCCAAATCCTTTACATAGATAAAACTTAATTGTTGGTTAAACCTACCTATGTAAGGCTCTAATCCTTGATTAATGGTCTTAAAGAGAATGAAAATATCCTTTTCTCGAGGGCCATAAACTGCGGTAGGTCGTACCGTAATTAGCGGAAGATTTTCGATGTTGTTCAAATATTCTTCTGCCAGTTTTTTGCTCAATCCGTAATAGGTTACGGGCTGTGCAATAGCATTGTCGTTAATAGCGGCATCGAAATCGGCAATTGGGCCAATAGCTGCCAAGCTGCTTACGAATACAAATTTTTCTAAGGTATAGTTTACTAGCGATGCTGCTAGTGCTAAATTTCTGCTGTACTCGGCGTTTACTCTGTTGTATTCGTGCAAGGTTTTGGCCTTTGTTGTACCGGCAGCATGTATAATGTAAGCGTACTGTTTTTCTTCCAGCTCTGCTTTTAGTTCATCAACTGCACTAAAGTTTAAATTAACATAGTTGATATTCAAATCTTTAAGGTGTGAGATATTGCTATTAGGACGAACTGCTGCGTAAACTTCTAGGCCATGTTCAATTGCGGTTACAATTAAGTGATAGCCCACAAACCCGCTCGCTCCCGTAATCAATACCTTTTTGCTCATTTTATTTTTTGGCAAAGGGCTGAAAAACTCCATGCCCTATGCTCTCTGCTCTTATATTTCTTTCTCTAATATTCTGTATTCCCGGTACAATTGGCCACCAATATTTTCAATTGGGCGGTTAACCATATCGTTGTCCTCTAAAGTCCAACTAGCTTCGGCGTATTGGAAATTCTTAGCTTTAAAAGCCTTAATAATTCTGCCATACAAACAAGCCTCGATACCTAATTTTCTATATCCATCAATTACGCCCAATAACAGAATACGGATACCGTTGATTTTCTTTTTACCTAGTAATAACTTTAATAATCCGGTAGGGAACAATCTTCCTCTTTTAATCTTAATTAAAATTTGGTTGATGTCTGGAATAGCTAATGCAAATCCAACGATTTTACCTTCTTGCTCCGCGATGTAACAGAAATCAGTATCTAATACTAGCTTTAAATCGTTGGCGGTGTAGTCGAACTCTTTATCTGTCATTGGTACAAAGCCTAAGTTTTTGTCCCATGCTTTGTTGTAAACCTCTCTTAATGCCGCCGCTTCTTCCTTAAATTTTTTGAGGTTTATTTTTCTGATGATGATGTTACTTCGCTGCAGCCTGTTTTCCAGGCCTTCTAACAAGCTAACTGAACGGTCATTGTAATTGCCTGCTGTATATTTGTAAGCTCTTAAATCTACTTTTTTGGTAAAACCGAAATCTTCCAATAAAGGCAGGTAATAGGGAGCGTTGTAAGGCATCATGGCTACCGGAGGGCCGTCGAAACCTTTAATTAACAGTCCGCAGATATCATTGGTAGAAAAGTTAACAGGGCCTAAAATTTTGGTTTGTCCGTTTTCTTTAAGCCAATTTTGTGCAGCGTTTAATAAAGCAGTGCTTACTTCTTTATCGTTTATGGTATCGAAAAAACCGAAAAAACCTTCTGTTACATTTTTGGTAGCATTGTGGTTGCCGTTGATGATGGCGGCAATTCTGCCAACGATTTTATCTCCCTCGAAAGCCAAAAACAATTGCATTTTAGCATGTTCATGAAACGGATGTTTGCCCGGAGTTAACATATCGCGTTGTGCAATATGTAATTCAGGTACGTAAAAAGGGTCGTTTTTATAAAGTTCATGCGGAAAATCGATGAACTTTGCTAACAGCTTCTTGTCTGTTACAGGTACAATTTGCGCCATTTTTTATGCCGAAGCTCCTACTAGGTTTACACTTGCTTCTTTAAATGCCAATTTCAATTTGTCGATAGCTGTTTCTATCTGTTCAAATGTATGTGTAGCCATTAAAGAGAACCTAATTAACGATGCATCAGACGGTACGGCAGGAGAAACCACAGGGTTTACAAAAATGCCATTGTTCTGCAAGATGTTGGTAATTAAAAAGGTTTTTTCGTTATCTCTGATGTAAATAGGTAGGATGGGGCTTTCTGGATGGCCGATTTCGAAGCCTGCATCAAGCAATAATTTTTTTGCGTGGTTAGTATTTGCCCATAATTTATCAATTCTTTCTGGTTCAGATTCTATAATATCTAAAGCGGCAATAACACTTGCCACAGCAGCAGGGGTCATGCTTGCACTAAACATCAATGATCTGGCCCTATGCTTAATAAATTCAATGGTGTCTTCATCTGAAGCAATAAAACCACCCAACGAGGCCAATGATTTGCTGAACGTGCTCATAATTAAATCAACCTTATCGGTTAAATTAAAGTGAGAAGCTGTGCCAGAACCGTTAAAGCCTATAACACCTAAACTGTGGGCATCGTCCATCATAATATTAGCTCCAAATTCATCGGCAATTTTTACCATTTCCGGTAAGTTTACCATATCGCCCTCCATGCTAAAAATGCCGTCAGAAACAATTAGTTTGGCGGCATCTTCAGGCAAACGACTTAACTTGGCACGTAAATCGTTCATGTCGTTGTGCGCATACTTTATAGAGCGAGAGAAAGACAAGCGACTGCCATCAATAATAGAAGCATGATCGTACTCGTCTAAAACCAGATAATCGTTTCTGTCTAATAAGCAAGAAATTACGCCTAAATTAACTTGAAAACCAGTACTGAAAAGTACCGCAGCAGGTTTGCCAACATAAGCAGCTAAGCGGCTTTCCAGTTCTAAATGTATATCTAAAGTTCCGTTTAAAAACCTTGAGCCTGCACAACCAGTGCCGTATTTTGCAATAGCCTTTTGTGAGGCTTCTTTAATTTTTGGGTGATTGGTTAGTCCAAGATAGGAGTTAGAACCAAACATTAACACGGGCTTTCCGTTGATGATTACCTCGGTATCTTGAGCAGAATCAATAGAACGAAAATAAGGGTATAAACCTCTTTCTTTAATCAATTTGGCGTCTTGAAACGAAGCTACTCTATCCTGTAATTTTTTACGCATATCTTTACGCAATTAAGCATTTGTGGTTTGATAAATTAATTCACTTGTGGTTTAAAAAGAATAACTTCATTGGCGTTAGACTTAGACCATGTTATATATGTTACTCCATTTAATAACATAAATTTAACGATTTAATAAATGTGAATTAATAAATCCCGCAAATTTAATAAAACTTTATTCGCTTGGAGGTGGTTTAAAAGTACGGCTTATTGGTCAAAAAGTATGATTTTTGTAAAACTGACATTTGGTAAACAAACGCTTATATTATAACTATTTAATTGAAATCTGTTGTTTTTGCCATAATAATAGATAATATCTGTGGTAATTTGCAAATTATTTAGTTTAAGAGTATTGGTAATTTTGTAATTCTTTCGCCACCTTTGCAAACGGTATAAAATACTTTCTCGGTTTTTGATATAAACTAACAAAATGAATAGCAGGGTAGAAGAACATTGTTTAGAAAAAGGTTTGGTAAAGGACTACAAAATGAATGTACTTACCAGTGCTGAAATTAAACCTCTAATGATATTCAACGAGCCTTTTAGGTCTAACTCTTTTGCCGTTATTGTGGTACAGAAAGGTTCGTTGGTGTTCCAAAATAATTTTGTGAAAAATACCATGAAAGCCAAAGATGTGTACTTGGTTACTCCTGGTAGTTTATGCGAGCTTCATAAAATGTCTGATGATTTGGAGTTCATTAGCGTGGGCTTTAAAAAGGAATACCTTAAAGAGCAAGGCGTTTTCCTAAATGGAGCAGAAATTGTACATCTTTTTTCGTCAGATTTGGTGCATAAATTTTCATTAAACGATGAAGAATTTGAAGACTTGGTGTTTTCGCTCCGTTCGTTAAAGAAGAAGATTAACCTACCAGAAACTACACCACATTTTAAAGATGTAATTCGCCATAGTTTTATTTCGGTGCTTTACGAAGTGTTGATTGTTTACAGTAAATACCGTGTTTTTGTTCCGGTAAAATTGAATCGGCAAGAAGAACTGACCACCAATTTTTTAAACTTGTTGAGCGAGAACTTTAAGAGCGAAAAACGAGTTCAACATTATGCCAAACAACTGTTTGTTACTTCGAGGCATTTGTCGCAAGTGGTAAAACAGGTTACTGGAAAAACGGCAGGAGAAATTATTGATGAAATGGTGATTAACGAAGCAAAAGTGCTATTGGCTTCGCACGTGATGAACGTTTCGCAAGTTGCAGATGAACTGCGTTTCAGCGACCAGTCGTTTTTTGGAAAGTTTTTCAAAAAGTATACAGGTATTTCGCCATCGGTTTACAGGTCTAACAGCACAGTAGCTATTAATCCGCCGTTTTAATTTGTAGGGTTTAAAGAGCTTATTACCTGCCCATACAAAACTTCAATATTGTTGTATAATAATTTGATTTTAAGCACTAAATTTGCGAAAATTCTGAACTATGGCTACATCTAAAGTAACTTACACCGGAGATTTAAGAACAACCTCTATCCATCTAAAATCGGGCAATGAAATTATTACCGATGCGCCAACCGATAATCAAGGTAAAGGAGAGGCTTTTTCGCCGACAGATTTATTGGCAACATCTTTGGGTAATTGTATGTTGACTATTGTAGGCATTGCAGCCAGAAGTCATGGTTTTAATATTGATGGAGCAACTGCCGAAATTACCAAAGTGATGGCAGAAAACCCACGTAGGGTAGGCGAAATACATGTGAACCTCCAGTTCCCGGCCAATAACTACACCGATAAGGAAAAGGCGATTATTGAAAAGTCCGCCAAAACCTGTCCCGTTGCATATAGTTTGCATCCCGATATTAAAAAAGAAATAACTTTTAGTTATTGAGTTTTATAGCCTACGGTTTACAACTTTAGGATTTTATATTTGGTTTAAAATGAGTAGAAAAAAAAAGACGGTTGTTGAAACCGACGCAGATGTTATTTTAATAGGGGCGGGCATTATGAGCGCAACGCTTGGCGTACTGCTCAAAGAGCTCAATCCCCATTTAAGCATAGAGATTTATGAGCGTTTAGATGTAGCCGCAGCCGAGAGTTCTGATGCTTGGAACAACGCCGGGACAGGTCATTCTGCATTTTGTGAGCTAAATTACACTCCGCAAAAAGCCAATGGTACTGTTGATGTGAAAAAGGCGGTTTCAATTGCCGAATCTTTCGAGGTTTCTAAACAATTTTGGACTTATTTGTTAGACAAGGGCATTTTGAATGATCCTTGTTCCTTTATCAGAAATATTCCGCACTTAAGTTTTGTTTGGGGCAAAAAGAACGTAGCATATCTAAAAACACGTTACAATAACCTAAAAACCTGCAATCTGTTCAGTGAAATGCAGTACAGCGAAAATCCTTCAGAAATTAAGGAATGGATTCCGTTAGTGATGGAGGGCAGGGACGATAAAGAGCCTATTGCAGCTACAAAAATGGATTTGGGGACTGACGTAAATTTCGGCTCTTTGACCAGAGAGATGTTCAATTATCTGGCAAAACAAGATAAAGTAACGCTACATTTCCATCATGAGATACGTGATTTAGATAAACAGGATGATGGCAGTTGGGAAGTGAAAGTGAAAAATCTGGATAGCGGTAAAAAGAGAAAACGTTTAGCCAAGTTTGTATTTATTGGTGCAGGTGGTGGCTCTTTGTTGTTGCTGGAAAAATCTAATATTAAAGAAGGCAAAGGCTTTGGAGGCTTCCCTGTAAGTGGGCAGTGGTTAAAATGTACCAACGAAGAAGTAATTGCCCGTCATCACGCCAAAGTTTACGGAAAAGCGGCAGTTGGTGCACCTCCTATGTCCGTTCCGCATTTAGATACAAGAATTATCAATGGTAAACAGGCATTGCTTTTCGGGCCTTATGCGGGTTTTTCTACTAAATTTTTAAAGAACGGTTCTTATTTCGATTTGGCTGCTTCTATCAAGTTCAGTAATATCCGCCCAATGATTTCCGCTGGTTTGAAAAGTATGGATTTGACGAAGTATCTGATTGAGCAGGTTCGTCAATCGCCGGAAGATAGATTTGAAGCATTAAAAGAATATATGCCAAATGCCAATTTTAAAGATTGGGAATTGGAAGTTGCTGGCCAACGTGTACAGGTAATTAAGAAAAAACCAAGTGGGGGTGGTATCTTAGAATTTGGTACCGAAGTGGTAAGTGCAGGCGATGGTTCTATTGCTGCCTTATTGGGTGCTTCTCCCGGTGCTTCTACGGCAGTTTCCATTATGTTAGATTTGCTTGGCAAGTGCTTTAAAAAGCAAATGCAATCCGCAGATTGGCAAAGCAAAATAAGAGAAATGATACCTAGTTATGGTCAGAAATTGGCCGAAGATGATGAACTTTGTCAGGAAACCCGCCAACGTACGTCGATTGCATTAAAATTAAATGAAACAATAGAAGCTTAATTAGCTTTCCTCTAAAAAACAAAGAAGCTCCGAAATTTATTTCGGAGCTTCTTTGTTTTCAATAATTAACAAACGGGAAGTCTTTCTTAATTATCCTTAGCTTCTTAATGTTTAAATTAACTGTTGATTACTTCAGCAACCTCATCAGCAGAAATATCACCATGTGATGCATCTAAAATGCAATCTCCGTTTTTAATAAGCAATAGCTGTGGCGATTCATGATGTACTTGGAAAGTTTCGGCAATATAAGCAGAAACATCACGGTGGCTAATTAAATCGAGGAAATAAAAGCTAACGTCGGATGGAATTACGTCCCTATCTCTCTCAAAAGTTCTTTTTGCCATTAGACTTATAGAACAACGAGTGCTGTGCTTGAAAATTACGCTGTAACCTTCGGCCGCTTTAATGTCATCAATTTGGGAAATATGGTTTAAGTCAATCCAATTATTCATGTTTACCTTCTTCTTCCTTTAGCTTCTGGGTAAGAGCTATAAGCAGGGCATAGACGGTTAGAGCACGATTCTAAAACTGCAATGGCGCAGAACACAAATAACAATAGAATAGCTATTTTCTTCATTTTATTGATTTTGAAGTACTAAGGTAACAAAAAAGTTTTAATTACAAGCTGTGCTGTCGAAACGCTCAGTCTACAATTTTATTATAGGCTTAACGAATATTCTACCATTTTTAGTGCAGTAATGGCAGCTTCATCTCCTTTATTTCCGTGTTTGCCGCCTGCTCTATCTATGGCTTGTTGCTCATCGTTAGTGGTCAGCACGCCAAAAATTACAGGTTTGCTGTATTTAATGCCTACATTGGTAATGCCTTGCGAAGCCGCTTCGCAAATAAAATCGAAATGCTTGGTGTCGCCCTGTATTACACAGCCGATGCAGATTACAGCATCAATATCCTTTCTTTTGTTTAAAAGAATATCGGCTGCGCCCGATAGCTCAAATGTGCCGGGTACGGTTAACGAAAGAATATCACTTTCTTCAACATCATGTTTAATGAGTGTATCAAAAGCACCTTGGTAAAGTGCACCGGTTATTTTGGCATTCCACTCGGCAACAATAATGGCTATTCTGTAACCCTTGCCCGATGGAATGGTCGTATGTGAAAAATCTGAAAGGTTTTTAAGGTGTGTTGCCATGCCGCAAAGATAGGTTTTTAGTTGGTTAATTATTTGGTTTTTTAGTTTGCTGGATTTTTGGTCGTATAACAAAAAAGGCTTCCGATATCGGAAGCCTTTTATTCCGCATCGCGGAAAAATTATTTTACCTGAGCATTAGCCCTAGCAATATAAGAATCTATCATTTGAGCTTCTTGGCTATTAGGGAATTGCGTTTTGATTTTTGTATAAGCCTCTTCAGCAGCTTTAAAATCTTTTAAAGTTTCGTTTACCAAACCTAGTTTTTTAAGCAACATTGGCGAAGTAAAGTTGTTTGTAGATTTATCTACCGCCTTTTTGTAGTAAGTAGCGGCTTGTTTGTAATCTTTCAACTCGCTGTAAGCATCGCCCAATAAACCTAAAGCTAATGGGTCTGCTATCGGACTGCCAGTTGCACTGTATTTGCTTAACGCATCAACCGCTTTTTTATATTCGCCTTTGCGCAAGTAAATACCACCTAAATATAAGTTAGCTAAGTTAGCCGATTTGGTGTTTTCGTACTCTTCTGCAATTTTTTCTAAACCGGGATAACCGCCTTCGCCGCTAATAGCTTTGTTAGCTAATGAATCAACTCCTACAAATTGTTCCGCTTTGAACATTTGATTGGCAGCTTCTTCGGCCCTGTTTTTTAGATATACCCCTTGATACCAGATAAAAATACCAATTAAAACGATGATTGCTCCAGCAATGAAAGCTAAACTTTTAGTGTTTTCTTGTATAAATGAACCTTTTTTTACTGGTTGTGCTGTTTCTTTCTGTGTTGCAGACATTTTTAGTTTGAAATTAAAGGATTGCAAAAATACATTTTTCATTTAAAGTATCAACTCTTTTTAAATCATTTAATTAGAAACTGTTTAGAAAAACACGTCATGCTGAACTTGTTTCAGCATCAGCTATAACAGACCCTGAAATAAATTCAGGGTGACGGCGAGTATAAAAATGGAATGAAATTAAGTATATGAGCTAGTGTAAAAATGGGTAACTTTGGCTATCTGATATGTGGTTAAAAAATCTTACCCTTTTAAATTTTAAAAACTACAACACCGCCGATTTGAATTTTGCAAAAACGGTGAACGCTTTTGTGGGCAATAATGGAGCTGGGAAAACCAACCTGCTCGATGCCATACATTACCTCTGTTTATGCAAAAGTTACTTTAACCCCATAGACAGTCAACAGATAAAAACAGGCGAAGAACTGTTTTTGGTGCAGGGCGATTTTGACAGAGATGATAAAAATGAAAAAATTTCTTGCGGACTGAAGCGCAACCAAAAAAAATCGTTCAAGAGAAATAAAAAGGAATACGATAAACTGGCAGACCATATCGGGTTGTTTCCGGTGGTGATGATTTCGCCTTATGACATTAATTTAATTATGGATGGGAGTGAAGAACGCCGCAGGTTTATTGACAACGTAATTTCTCAAACAGACAGCAGGTACCTTGATGAACTGATTGTTTACAACAAGCATCTTTTAAACAGAAATTCGTTGTTAAAACAAGTTGCTGCCACTAGAACTTTGGATGTTGCTCTGTTACAGATTTTAGATGAGCAGTTGGTGAATTCCGGAAACGCAATTTTCGAAAAAAGGAAACAGTTTCTGTTAGATTTTATTCCGCTTTTTGATAAACATTATCGTTTTTTAACCAATGATGCCGAGCAGGTTTCTTTAACTTATCAATCGCAATTGAACGAGCAGAGTTTTGAAAGTCTTTTGGCTCAATCGATAGAAAAAGATAGGTTGTTAGAGCGTACGACAACGGGCATCCATAAAGATGAGCTACAATTTGAAATTGCAGGTATGCCGATGAAAAAATTTGGTTCGCAAGGGCAGCAAAAATCTTTTTTGATTGCCTTAAAGCTAGCTCAATATAGTTACCTGCAAAAGTTTAAAGATTTTAAGCCTTTGTTGTTACTCGATGATATTTTTGATAAATTAGACCATCACCGTATACATAAACTAATGGAAATGGTTTCGCACCACGATTTTGGACAAATTTTTATCACCGATACGGATAAGAAAAGAGTGGAAGCCGTGTTTAATGAAATTAGTGTTGGGATTGATTTGTTCGAAGTGCATGAAGGGAGTGTAGCACATGCGTAAACCTAATGATATCACTTTAAAGCAAGCCATAGACAAACTGCTGAACCACTATAAACTGCGGGGCAAGTTTGATGAAACAGGCATAGTGGCCATGTGGCCAGAAATTATGGGCACGGCCGTAGCTAATCGAACCAAGCAGATTTACGTTCATCAGAAAAAACTGTTTGTACGCATCGAATCATCGGTGGTAAAAAACGAATTATTGATGGTAAAAAGTGCTATTGTTGATAAACTGAATGAAAAAACAGGCTCGCAGGTAATTACCGATATTGTTTTTTTATAGCTTTAATCCTTACTGCCACCAAAAAGTTTAGCGGCTATCCAAATGATAAGTGCAATTACAACTACCACGAGAATAATTCCAGACCATACGCCGGCCTTAAAAATTCCTTCGACCAATTCGCAACTGCTAAGTGTGGTGGCTAATAAAATAATTAGCGCTAGGGGCATTAATTGTTTCATACTGTTAAATGATTTTTATACTTAACAGCATGATGAGCAAATAGTTTTTAAAAGGAGAGTTTTTGTAGGTATAACGTCCGGCGGCTTTGCAAAGGTGCAGCAATAGCGAACCGTCAGTTGATTTTTGTGCTAAAGTTAAATAGAATTACTGAAGTTGAGCCTATGACTGTCAGCCGAACAATGCAAAACCGATTGTTGGTGGCTGGGCTTCTTTATTCGTCTGTTTTTGTTCCGTAAAATCCTGTCGCACAACCATAAAAGTAAGGATTAAAATTTGTTGTGGACTGTATATATTATTGTCCATACAGTACTTCTTTCCATTTTTCCGTTTCAGCAAATTCTTTTATTATTTGGTTTCTATTAATTAGTAATCTTTTCAAGTAATTCGTTAGAACAAGTTTATTGAAAATTTTTCCTAAAAAGCTAAATGGTGAATGAAATTCAAATATGTCTTTCATTATTACTTTATCTGCAAATTGTTCAAATTTGTGTTGATGAATTATTTTTTTAAAAGCTCCTTCTATTTGTTCATCTACAAAATAATTCGGTCTTTCAAATGCTGTAATTTTTGAAGTTAGTTTTTGTCTTATGCCAAAGTGTGTTGCCTGCCAAGTTACTGTTTCATTAAGTTCAATTAGCCCTTTGGTTCTTCCTCCAATTGCTTCTTCATTTGTCTTGTCAGTAGAAATTTTATGTAAATCAATACTTCGTGAAAGATCAAAACAGATTTCAAGTGTGGATTTTATTTCTGTTGTCAGTTCAATTATTGGCATTTAATTTTTGTCTGTTTGTCCTTTGTGTTGGTGGCTGGTAGCCTTGCCACCAACACCCGAATATACACAACTTATTCGATTGTAGACGGTTATACACGATTCGATATTGGTGGATATAAAAAAGACACCCCATAAGGATGTCTTTTACGGAAATTAGACTGTTAAAAATCTTACTGTTCCTTTTGTCCTACTTTAATCAGCTCAATTTCAAAAATTAAGGTGCTAAAAGGAGGAATGTCTTGCCCTGCGCCTCTAGAACCATAAGCTAATTGGTAAGGAATAAAGAATCTATATTTTCCACCTTCTTTCATTAGCTGCACTCCTTCTGTCCAGCCGGGAATTACTTGGTTTAAACCAAAGGAAGCAGTTTCGTTTCTTTTGTAAGAGCTATCGAACTCTAAACCGTTTAACAAGGTTCCTTTATAATGTACTGTAACCTTATCGGTAGCTTTGGGTTGTACCCCTGTTCCTTCAGTTAACACTTCGTACTGTAAACCGCTGGGCGTAGTTTTAATGCCGGGCTTAGTTTTGTTCTGTGCCAGAAAAGTTTCGCCCTCTTTAATTTGAGGCTCATATTTCTTTTTCTCTTTTTCCTCACGCACTTTGGCCAAACTTTCAAAGATATTGTTGATGGCAGTTTGTGAAACTTGTTCGGTCATTAAGGGTTTGGCATCGGTAAAAGCATCTTTCAGCCCTTTGTTTAGCAATTCATAGTTTAAGCCTTCTAGTCCACCAGATTTTAAGTTGCTGGCCATTGCCAAACCAAAGGCGTAACTGGCCGAATCGAGTTTGTTTTTAAATACAATTGGCTTGGCTACGGTTTTAGTTGTAACAGTTTTGGTCGGTACAGCTTTTTTTGCAGTAGTGGTAGTTTTTTTGGTTTGTGCGGCTGCATTAAAAACAGCGACAGAAGCTAATGCTATAAAAAATATTTTCTTCATTTATTTGTAATAAGGGCGAAATATACAACAAAAAAATAAGCACCCGAAAGAGTGCTTATCATATTTTATTTTTCAAGATTTTTTAAATTTCTAATTTGAAAAATACACGTCATGCTGAATTTATTTCAGCATCAGTTAGAAAGACCCTGAAATAAATTCAGGGTGACGACATCTAAAAATCTTAGAAACGCTCTTCGGCAGTAAAGAAGAAATCGCCTTCAATTTGAGCATTTTCATCCGAATCTGAACCGTGGATGGCGTTGGCATCAATTGATTTAGCGTATTTCTGGCGGATAGTTCCTTCGGCAGCTTCAGCAGGATTGGTGGCGCCAATCAGTTTTCTGAATTCTTCAATAGCGTTGTCTTTTTCTAAGATTGCAGCCACAATAGGTCCAGAAGACATAAAGCTAACTAAATCCTTGTAAAACGGACGCTCTTTGTGGATAGCGTAAAACTCGCCAGCTTTCTCTGGAGATAATTTAGTGTATTTTAAAGCAATGATTTTAAAACCAGCCTTAGTAATATCGTTTATAATTGAACCGATGTGGCCATTGGCAACAGCATCAGGTTTAATCATGGTAAAAGTTCTATTTGTGCTCATTTTTATAAAAATTTCTGCAAAAGTACGGTTTTAAGTTAAAAGTAAAAAGTCCGAAAATCGGGAAAGTCCGATGTTGAGAGCAACGAAATCCCGATAATTCGGGGGGAAGGGGTTGATAGTCAATGGTTGATAGGCCATAGCTATTAACTATTGACCATCAACTATTGACAAATTTAACCAATAAATCGCTAACTTCGCAAACTATTAGAAATATGATATCGGTACAAGAACTCAAGAAATTACTGTCTACGCCTCAGCAAATTGTAATTACTACGCACCATAAACCAGATGGCGATGCGATGGGTTCTTCCTTAGGCTTATATGCCTATTTAATCCAAAAAGGACATCACGTTAGTTTAGTTACGCCAACGGATTATCCGGAGTTTTTACATTGGCTGCCCAACAATGCCGATGTAATTATTTATACTGAGCAGGAAGAAAAGTCAAAGGCTTTGGTAGACGATGCAGTGTTAATTTTCTGTTTAGATTTCAATACTTTGAGCCGTATTAATGAACTGGGCGAACATATACGAAATGCATCGGCCATAAAGTTGATGATAGACCATCACCTAGAGCCGGAGGATTTTGATGATTACCGCCATTGGGACATCAACGCATGTGCTGCTGCCCAATTGGTGTATGATTTCATCGTTAACGTGATGGATGAACCGGGAAAAATAAACAAAGATGTAGCTACTTGCCTTTATACGGGTATCATGACCGATTCGGGCTCGTTCCGTTTTCCATCGGCTACCTCAAAAGTTTATCGCATTGCGGCAGATTTGATTGATTTGGGCGCTGAACATTGGCGCATCCACCAGTTGGTGTACGATAATGTATCGGAAAATAGATTGAAGTTTTTGGGCTATTGCTTGTCGAACAAACTCGAAATTTTAAGGGAATACAATACGGCAATCATCAGTGCTTCAAAAGAAGAACTGCAACAATATCACATATTAACTGGCGATACCGAAGGCATTGTAAACTATGCGCTTTCTATCAATGGAATAAAATTGGCAGCCTTTATTATCGAAAGAACCGATAGGGTAAAATTGTCGCTGCGTTCTACGGGAGATTTTCCTGCTAACGAAATCTGTAAGAAATATTTTGAGGGCGGAGGACACAGAAATGCCGCTGGAGGAGCTTCTGATAAGAGTTTGGCCGAAACCATTGCCGATTTTAAAGCGGTACTTCCAGAGTATAAAACTCAGTTGTTGCAGTAGTTCAGAACCGTCCATAATTATTTGATTACGGTAAGCTCCATCTGGCAAATAAAAAAACAGATGAAAATTAATTAATAAATATTAAGAAATAAGGAGAAAGCTCGTTAACTTAGCGGGCTTTTAAAATAAAGACAAAAAGACAATTAACAAATAGATGAAACCATCCCGTACATACGGGATAGCTTCATTACCATTAAAAAACAGTAAACAAATTAATGAAAAAAAGTTTAGTAATTCTGTTTGCGGCTACTTTAGGTTTAGCTGCTTGTAATACAGAGAAAAAAGGTCCGGGCGGCTTATTGTACAAAATCCACAAATCTGAAGGAAAAGAGAAAATTAAAGAAGGTGATGTTGTAAAATTGAATTTCATTCAAAAAAATGAAAGAGATTCGGTTTTGGGCAGCACTTACGATAATGAGCAGGCACAGGTTTTTCCGGTAGGTAAAAAACAATATGCAGGCGATATGCAAGATGTGTTAACGCTTTTTGGCGAAGGCGATAGCGCAACTTTCAAAATCAATTTGGATACAATGGCTTTCCACAGCAAACAGCCAAAACCAGAGCAGTTTAAGAACGATAAATACATTGTATTTACTGTAAAAATTGAGAAAGTTTTCAAAAAAGGCCCTAAAGAAGCAGATTCTACTTTCCAAAAACGTGCTAGCGATTTCTTCCAAGCAGATTACAAAGCTGATATGGATAAAAAGAAAAATGCCGAAGCAGGAAAAATTAAAGCCTATATTGCAGATAATAATTTAAAAGTAGAAACTTCTGCAAGCGGTTTACAATATGTAATTACTGCTCCCGGAAGTGGCGCTAAAGCTGTTGATGGCGATACTGTAAATGTAAACTATACTGGTAAATTCACTAAAAAAGGCGAAGACAAAAAATATAAAGTTTTTGATACCAGCGATGAAAAAGTAGCTAAAGAAGCCAAAGTACATCAACCGGGTAGACCTTATGGTCCAACCAAAATGGTTATTGGAAGTACTGTTCCGGGCTTTACAGAAGCACTTAAATTAGTTGGTAAAGGCGGTAAAATTACTGCAATTATCCCTTCTAAATTAGGTTATGGTGAACAAGGTGGGGGCCCAATTGCTCCTTACAGCCCGTTGGTATTCGAAATTGAGATTGTTGACATCATTAAACCAAAAGCAGGTGCTGCTGCTCCAGCTCCGGTAACTCCAGCCCCAACTGCTGCGGATTCGCATGCTGGCCACAATCACTAATCAAAATATTTTAAAATAAGAAAAGCTGTTCTTCGGGACAGCTTTTTTTGTTTTAAATCAATTCAGTTTTTCCCGAAGGGATGCCTTTGGCACATTTCAAAACTTTGACAGCTTTAATAGCAAGGTGTGAAGAAAGTTGTCAAAGTTAAACAATCGCAATTAACCGATTAACCAGTTAAACAATTAACCAATAACCTATCTTTGCAAGATGTTACTTACCGATACCCATACCCATCAGTATTACGAAAAAGATTTAGAGAAAAGAGCAGCGCAAATGGAACGCTGTTTTGATAATGGAGTAAAGCGTTTGTTTTTGCCCAATGTTGATGTGGCTTCCATTGCCATGATTGATGAAATGGTAAGCACCTACCCCGAAAATTGTTTTGCAATGGCAGGTTTGCATCCTTGCGATGTAAAGGAAGGTTATCAATCGGTACTAAAAGAAATTTACAATAGTATAGCCGATAGAAAAATATATGCCATAGGCGAAATTGGTATTGATTTGTATTGGGATAAAACAACGCTTGCCATTCAGCAAGATGCTTTTAAACAGCAGATAGAATGGGCAAAGCAACTCGGTTTACCATTCGTTATCCACTGTCGTGAGGCTTTTGATGAAGTTTTTGAAGTATTGGAAGAGGTTAAGCACGAAAATATGAGAGGGATTTTTCATTGCTTTACAGGTAATTTGCAACAGGCTAAACACGCCATAGATTTAGGTTTTTATTTAGGCATTGGCGGTGTTGTAACCTATAAAAAAGCAGGTTTGGATGCAGTGTTGGCCGAAATTCCTTTAGAGCATGTAGTACTGGAAACCGATTCGCCATATTTAGCCCCAGCTCCATTTAGAGGTAAGCCAAATGAAAGCAGCTATTTAGTGCACATTGCCCAAAAAGTGGCGGATATTTATAATATAAGTGTAGAAGAAGTAGCTGAGATTACTACGGAAAATTCGAGAAATATATTTAAGGTGTAAGGCTTTTGGCAAGAAAGAATCTAACAATACAACAATCTACATTCTTTTATAGTTAAAGATTTTCTGAGTAAACACCCGTTTCATTTATACTTTTCTTAATCTATCGGCGAAATAGTTAAATATTTACTAAATCTTTCTGATAATGTAAAAAGCTGTGGGATTGTTGTTTAATTTGCAACCACAACCTACGCTGTACTTTAATGACCAAAATACTTATCATCTATACCGGAGGCACTATTGGCATGGTAAACGATGCCAAAACAGGTTTCTTAATTCCCTTTGATTTTGAGCAGATAAAAGAAAATGTACCAGAGCTTGCCCGATTGGATTATCAAATATCAGTACATTCCTTTAATCCAATTATCGATTCGTCGAATATGCATCCCAACCAATGGAAAATATTGGCCGAATTAATCGAAGAAAATTATCAGGAATTCGATGGTTTTGTCATCCTGCATGGTTCAGACACCATGTCTTTTACAGCTTCTGCGCTAAGTTTTATGCTTAAAAATCTGGCTAAACCAGTGGTTTTAACAGGGTCGCAACTGCCAATTGGCGAAATAAGGACAGATGCCAAAGAAAACCTGATTACAGCGTTAGAAATTGCCGCTACAAAGCGTAATGGAAAAGCAGTAGTGCCAGAGGTTTGTATCTATTTCGATAATCAGTTGTTCAGAGGTAATCGTTCAATAAAATACAATACCGAAAAGTTTGAGGCTTTCCGCTCGCCAAACTACCCAATTTTGGCAGAAGCGGGCGTACAGTTGACCTTTTTTCATAAAGAAATATTACCAGTTCCAACCGAACCTTTTTACATCCAAACTAAGTTCGATGCCAATATTGGCGTTTTAAAAATTTATCCGGGTATGACCGAAGAAGTGGTTTATGCAGTAACCAGGTCGAAGGTAAAAGCTATTGTTTTGGAAACTTTTGGCTCTGGCAATGCTACAACTGCTAAATGGTTTACCGATGCTTTGGCCGAAGCCATTAAAAATGGAAAACACATTGTTGATATATCGCAATGTCAACGAGGCTCGGTGCAATTAGGTATGTACGAAACCAGTAGCGAACTGAAAAAAATGGGTGTAATCAGTGGTTATGATATGACTTTCGAAACTGCGGTTACCAAACTGATGTACCTTTTAGGTACTGATTTAACAGCCGAGGAAATCACGCAGCAAATGGAAACCCCAATTGCGGGAGAATTAACTAACTAGCAGTCGTACCCCGCAGTTCGGTCTATCGACCTTCGGACTTCCAAAAAGTAAAACTTCTGCAATTATGACGGCTGTCATTCCATAAATAAGCCTATAATCTTATTTTTGTTAAAGTAAGCGGTAATGGCTTCCTTAACTAACACTTATAAAAATGAAGATAGAGCAAATATACACGGGATGTTTGGCCGAAGCCGCCTATTACATAGAAAGCAATGGCGAAGCTGCTATCATTGACCCGCTCCGTGAGGTAGGGCCATATTTAAAAAAGGCAGCACAAAACGGAGCAAGAATCAAATATATCTTCGAAACCCATTTCCACGCCGATTTTGTTTCCGGACATATTGATTTAGCCGAAAAATCTGGAGCTACCATTGTGTACGGGCCAACAGCAACCACTGCTTTTGAAGCGCACATTGCTAAAGATGGCGAGCAATTTAAGATTGGCGATTTAACCATAACTGCATTACATACACCTGGGCATACACTAGAATCAACAACCTATCTATTGACTGATGCACAAGGCAAAAACCATTGCATTTTTACAGGGGATACTTTGTTCATAGGCGATGTCGGCCGCCCAGATTTGGCGCAAAAAGGCTCATTGACCACTAACGATTTAGCAGGCTTGCTCTACGATTCGCTAAACGAGAAAATAAAACCATTGGCCGACGATGTAATTGTTTATCCCGGTCATGGCGCAGGCTCTGCCTGCGGCAAAAACATGAGCAAAGAAACTTTTGATACACTAGGACATCAAAAGCAGGTGAATTATGCGTTAAAGTCCGAAACCAAAGAACAGTTTATTAAAGAAGTAACCGATGGCATTTTGCCACCACCGCAATATTTTGCCAAAAACGCAGCCATGAACAAAGGCGGTTACGAACCCATCGACGAAGTTTTTGAGAAAGGTTTAAATCCTTTACAGCCGCAAGCATTTGAAGATTTGGCTAACGCAGCCGATGCTTTAATTTTAGACACCCGCGACCCGCAAGTTTTTGCAAAAGCATTTATTCCAAACGCTATAAATATTGGTTTAAACGGACAATTTGCCCCTTGGGTTGGCGCACTCGTTCCAGATTTAAAGCAAAACATTTTGTTGGTAACCGACACGGGCAAAGAAGAAGAAACCATTACCCGTTTGGCCCGTGTAGGCTACGATAATACCATCGGTTATTTGGAAGGCGGTATAGAGGCTTGGCAAAAAGCAGGCAAACAAACAGACCAAATCACCTCAATATCGGCAGAAGAATTTGAAAAAATTTATCAGCAAAACCCAACCATTTTAGCTTTAGATGTACGTAAACCCGGCGAGTACGAATCGGAGCATTTGGAGTTTACACATCCTCGCCCACTGGATTACATCAACGATTGGACGCATGAAATAGACGGAAACAAAACTTATTATGTGCATTGTGCGGGCGGTTATCGCTCCATGATTGCGGCTTCCATTTTAAAGGCTCGGGGAATTGACAATGTAATAGATGTGGCAGGCGGTTATGGCGCTATCAAAAATACAGGGCTAAAACGCACCGATTTTGTTTGCCCTAGCAAATTAGCGAAGACTTAATTCGTCATTGCGAGGAAAGAAACGATGGGGCAATCTTTTGATTAGGAAAACCAAATCTCTGCCACTTCGGTAATTTCAGCCCCGCTTTACGCTACAATCTTTTTGTTTGGGCCAACCTGTCATTCCGAGAAACAAGGAATCTATTTCGGAACTGCTCCATGAAACAGTTTCTTCACTATAACAAAAAGTATTTTCGCTGCAATCGGGTTTAATTTTTAAAGGAACAATATCTTGGCAACACAAGCAAAACAACATTTCGATGTCTTAATTATAGGAGCTGGGCCAATAGGTTTGGCCTGTGGTATCGAAGCGCAAAAAGCAGGCAAAAGCTATGTCATTATCGATAAGGGCACTTTAGTAAACAGCCTGTACAATTATCCTGTATTTATGACTTTCTTCTCCACATCCGAACGTTTGGAGATTGGAGGAGTGCCTTTCGTTAGCATTAGCCCAAAGCCCAACCGAAACGAAGCATTGGAATATTACCGTCGCGTAACCGAGAAATTTCAATTAAACGTAAGATTGTTTGAGGAAGTTTTAAGCTGCCAAAAGCAAGCTGATGGCATATTTAAAGTAGTTACTTCTAAAGCAAATTACGTGGCCGATAATGTAATTATTGCCACAGGTTTTTACGATATTCCCAACCTGATGAATATTCCTGGTGAGGATTTGCCAAAAGTAGTCCACTACTACAAAGACCCACATTATTATGCTTTCAGTAAAGTTTTGGTAGTTGGAGCCAACAATTCATCCGTAGATGTAGCTTTAGAAACCTACCGAAAAGGAGCAGAGGTAACCATGGTTATTCGAGGCAACGATATTGGTCCTAACGTAAAATATTGGGTACGTCCAGACATTGAAAACCGCATTAAAGAAGGTTCGATAAAAGCCTATTTCGAGAGCAGCTTAAAAGAGATAAAGGAACACTCTGTGGTGATTACTACACCAGAAGGTGAGATAGAAATTGGAAACGATTTTGTTGCCGCAATGACAGGCTATCAGCCCAATTTCAAGTTCTTGGAGAAAATGGGCGTAACATTGGATGAGAAACATACGCCTAGCTACAATCCTGAAACGATGGAAACCAATTTGCAAGGGTTATATTTAGCTGGCGTAGTTTGTGGCGGTATGGATACGCACAAGTGGTTTATAGAAAACTCACGAGTACATGCGGAGCAAATTATGAGGAATATTGTGAATAAAGGCTAGTGATTCGTTCATAGACTTACGAAGTTTTCAAAACTTCGTAAGTCTAATCATAAACAACACGTCATTGCGAGGTACGAAGCACCTGCGGAGCAAGCTTGAATACCGTTGAAAATAATAAACAAACAATGAAAAATCTTAAAGCAAATATTTTATACTAATTGTCCCAAAAGGGATGTCTATGACATAGGATTGCTTCGTGCCTAGCAATAACGTAAATAATACTTGTTTGCGCTGATTGAAGATATGGACATCCCTATTCTAAACGGGATTGCAGCGGAAATACTTTTTGTTTGTCACGCTGAGCCTGTCGAAGCGTTGTTGCCATATAATCCTTCGACAGGCTCAGGATGACAAGAATGAATGGCAGTGACATTAACAAAAAGATTGCAGAGTAAAGCCCGGCTTTCGGAAGTATTGTGTACGGGCTTTGCTTTTCTAAAAAATATCGACGTTTTTGCCTAACTTTGCACTCTAATTTTGAGTGATAGAATTTTGAATGACTGAATATTCGCGAGAGCTTAATTCAATCATTTACTCATTTACTCATTCAATCATTTTCAAAGTATGAGCAAAGTAAAAGTAGGTTTGGTGCAGATGAGCTGTACTGCCAATAAGCAGGAAAATTTAGAAAAAGCTATTGCAAAAGTGAGGGAAGCAGCGGCAAAAGGTGCGCAAATTGTGTGTTTGCAGGAGCTTTTTACATCGCTTTATTTTTGCGATGTAGAAGATTACGACAACTTCGATTTGGCGGAAGCTATTCCCGGCCCATCTACCGATGCGTTGCAAAAAGTAGCAAAGGAGTTGGGTGTGGTTATTGTAGCTTCGTTGTTCGAAAAAAGGGCAGAAGGTTTATATCACAATACTACCGCAGTTTTAGATGCCGATGGCAGTTATTTGGGCAAATATCGCAAAATGCACATCCCAGACGACCCTGCCTATTACGAAAAATTTTACTTTACGCCCGGCGATTTGGGTTACAAAGTTTTCCAAACCAAATTTGCTAAAATCGGTATCTTGATTTGTTGGGACCAATGGTATCCCGAAGCCTCACGCATTACGGCTTTAATGGGTGCAGAAATTATGTTCTATCCAACCGCTATTGGTTGGGCAACCGACCAAGACGAGGAAACTAACCAAGACCAATACAATGCTTGGCAAACTATCCAACGTTCGCACTCGGTGGCTAATGGTTTGCCTGTGGTAAGCGTAAACCGTGTAGGTTTTGAGCAGGAAGGTCGTATGAAGTTTTGGGGCGGTAGTTTCGCCACCAATGCACAGGGCAAATTATTGTATTTGGCATCGCACGATAAAGAAGAAACCGAAGTGGTAGATATTGACCTTAAACAGAGCGATTATATCCGCAAACATTGGCCGTTCTTAAGAGATAGAAGGATTGACTCTTACCAGCCGATAACGAAGAGGTATCTGGACGGGGAGTGATTTTTGAGCTTAAAGCAGTTCCATTCAAAAGTGTCATCCTTAGCTTGTCGAAGGATCTATTTTAATAAAGCATAATGTCAATCAAAATAATAAAAACGGCTGAACAGCCGGAATTTGATAGTTCCCCTAAGAAGCAGGGATATTCCTTTCCTGCCGAATGGGCTAAGCACGAAGCTACATGGCTAAGTTGGCCACATAAAGAAGCCTCATGGCCGGGTAAAATAGAAACCATTTACGAACCTTATTGCTTGTTCATAAAAGCGGTAGCTAAAGGCGAAAAAGTACGCATCAATGTAAAGGATGAAGCAATGAAAGCCTTTGCGATTTCGCAATTGGAAAGGGTAAGAGCCGATTTAAGCCAAATAGAATTTTATTTCAACGAAACTAACGATGCTTGGTGCCGCGACCACGGCCCTGCATTTGTGGTAAAAGGAAACGAAAAAGCAGTAGTAGATTGGGGCTATAATGCTTGGGGTGATAAATATCCACCTTACGATTTGGACGATATAGTACCGACAAAAATTGCAAAGCATTTTAATCTGCCCTTATTTACGCCTGATATTGTGATGGAGGGTGGCTCCGTGGAGTTTAACGGCGCAGGTACAATTTTAACTAGCGAAGCCTGTTTGCTGAACGAAAATAGAAATCCGCATTTGAACAAGGAACAGATAGAAACCTACCTAAAAGAGTTTTACGGTGCGGAGCAGGTTTTATGGGTTGGGGATGGTATTGTAGGCGATGATACTGACGGACATATCGACGACATCACTCGTTTTGTGAATGAAGATACTGTTTTGACAGTAGTAGAAAGTAATCCATTAGATGAAAATTATTTGTTGCTACAAGAAAATTTAGAGCGTTTAAAGCAAATGACTTTGTTGGACGGTAGAAAATTAAACATCGTTGAATTGCCAATGCCTTCGCCAGTAATTTATGAAGATACCAGATTGCCTGCATCTTATGCTAATTTTTACATCGCCAACGCTGCGGTAGTTGTACCCACATTTAGGGATGTGAATGATAAAAAGGCTTTGGAGATTATTCAAGGTTGTTTCCCCGATAGAGAAGTAATAGGTATAGATTCTACGGATATTATTTGGGGCTTGGGTAGTTTTCATTGTTTAAGTCAGCAGGAGCCGGTGGTTTAGTTTGCATTTAACAGTTTTTAGTTTGATGCTCAAATGCAACACCACAATGTAACAATTTGTTAACTTTACAACATTAAAACATTTCAACCATACAACATTTCATAATGAAATTACTAGAAGGAAAAACAGCACTGGTAACAGGTGCATCAAAAGGAATAGGAAGAAAAATTGCCGAAGAATTTGCAAAGCAAGGTGCTAATGTAGCGTTCACTTATCTATCATCGGTAGAAAAAGGACAGGCACTAGAGCAAGAATTACAAGCCTTTGGAACTCAAATAAAAGGTTACCGTTCCGATGCTTCTAAATTTGATGAAGCAGAACAATTGATTAACGATATTGTAGCCGATTTTGGCACTCTGGATATTGTGGTAAACAACGCAGGTATCACCAAAGATGGCTTATTGATGCGTATGAGCGAAGAAAATTGGGACGATGTAATTAACGTAAACCTAAAATCTGTCTTTAATGTAACCAAGGCCGCTTCTAAAGTGATGATGAAAAACCGTAAAGGTGTTTTCATTAACATGAGTTCGGTAGTTGGCGTACAGGGCAATGCCGGACAGGCTAACTATGCGGCTTCTAAAGCAGGTATTATTGGCTTTACCAAATCGGTGGCTAAAGAATTGGGTTCTCGTAATATCCGTGCCAACGTGGTAGCTCCGGGCTTTATAAAAACCGAAATGACCGAAGTTTTAGACCCTGCGGTGGTTGCCGGTTGGGAAAAAGATATTCCGTTGAAACGTGCCGGAGAAACAGAAGATATTGCGAATGTTTGCGTGTTCTTGGCATCGGATATGAGCGCCTACGTAACTGGACAAACGCTTTCTGTTTGTGGTGGGATGTTATAAGGGTTATAAAAAGATTGGAAAGTTGGAATGTTGTAAAGTTTTAGATTCAGAACTTTACAACATTCCAATCTTATAACAATTTCAAACTATTTCAATATATAATTCCCGTGAGTTTGGCTAACCTTTGACAAGGTTTTGTTCTTCTCAAAATAATCAAAGCCAGTTTGTAGGGTTTTCCAAAATTCCAAATGCTGCGGAAATTCTTTGCCGTATTTTTCTAAATTAGCTTTCGTCATCCTAAACGGAAAGATGTTAACTGAAATATTAGCCTGCCCATTGTTTTGGGCTTCTATCGCTAAAATATAAACTTCCTTTATTTTATCATCTGTTAAAGGAATGCAGCCCACCGTTACACAATTGCCATGAATGTAAATATCTCCCCCAGTTCTTCTGTGCTTTCCCGTTCTTGCTTTATCTACCGCATTCGGATAATCAATCCCTAAAGAAAGATGATAGGTGCTCATCGGATTAAAAACATTGATACGGTAAAAACCCTCGGGCGTTTGCAAATCTCCCTCAACTACTTTTGGACCTAAAGTACCCGATTTTGTACAGGCATCATAAGTTTTAAAAAGGGTTAGTTTCTCCTGCTTTGCAGTTTTTAACCAAATTTCCAATTTTCCTTCCGTCTTATAATAGTTAAAGAGTATTTCAAATCCGTTGCCAAAGCCAGCTTTTTGTAATTCTTTTTCTAAGGATGCCCATTTCAAGTCGTAAGCAACCTTAACTCGTTCAAATTTCAGTTGCTGTTGTTTAAAGTTATTTTGGACGTTTACAGAAAAATTTATCATTAACATTAAAGCAAAGCCGATTAAAAATTTCATTTTGGTTATCTCGTTTCATAGGCAATTTACGTTAAAATTAGCATCTTTACAGCTAAGCGTATGACTAATTTTTTATCATTCTCTACATTGTTGATTTTGCTCGGCTGTTTGGCTTTGGGCATTGCGTATGCTTGGCTATTGTATGCAAGCAACAAGAATTTGGATAAGAAATTACGGGATGTTTTGGCGGTTATACGAACTCTATCGGTAGCTACCCTTGCGTTTTTATTGTTTGCGCCGTTGGTGCGTCGCATTAGCCACACGCCTGAAAAACCCGTAATCGTTATTGCTAACGATAATTCTATTTCGGTTAAAGCTATACAACCATCTGGATTTGATGCCAAGAAATACGAACAGGATTTAACTCAATTAGCAGCAAAACTTGGCGAAAAATACGAGGTAAAGACTTACAGTTTTGGCGATAGTGTAAAACAAAGCTTCAACTTTTCTGGAACTGACCAAATAAGCAATGGAACTGCACTCGTTACTCAACTGAACGATGAATTGTTGAACAGAAATGTTGGTGCAATCATCATGGCTAGCGATGGGATTTTCAATAGAGGGGGCAACCCATTGTACGAACTGAACAAGATTAAAGTCCCAGTTTACACCATTGCGTTAGGCGATACCATTCCGAAACGAGATGTGTTGGTGGCAAACGTGAACTACAACAACATTGTTTATCTCGATAATGAATTTACCTTAGACATACAAGTGCAAGCCTTTGAAAGCAAGGGTGAAAATACGAAGTTGACGGTACAGGAAAATGGTAAAGAAGTAGCTGAACAAACTATCGCCATTAATAGTGCAAGTTTTATAAAGGATGTGCAGATTAAGTTAAAGGCTACCAAAGTCGGTATTCATCGTTACACCATTAATGTTTCGGGGGTGAAGAACGAAATTACCACTAAAAACAACAGCCGGACCATTTTTGTAGAAGTAATTGACGGACGGCAAAAGGTGCTGTTAGCATCGGCTATGCCACACCCCGACTTGGCTACTTTTAAGCAGGCGATTGAACTTAACAAACATTATGAGGTTACGATAGCGCTAGCTGATGAACTGGAGAGCATAGATATTTCTAAATACAGTCTGGTGATGCTGTACCAATTGCCGTCGCTGAATTATTCGGCTTCATCACTAATTAATAAATTAAAAGAACAGAAAATTGCCGTTTGGTATGTTTTGGGAGCACAAACCAATTTACAGAGCTTCAATCAGAGCCAAAATCAACTAAATTTTACCCGACCTAACGGTTCCTTGCAGGAAGTTTTTCCATATTATGAAAACAATTTTACATCGTACAACCTAAATACCGATGCCTTAAAGCAGTTGGAAAGTTACGACCCTTTGCAAATTCCATTTGCCAACACCATGATTAAGGGGAATTACACGGCGGTACTTAATCAACGCATCGGAAAGGTAAATACGCAGACCCCATTGTTGTTTTTTGCCGACGATAACGGCAGAAAATTGGGCTTTTTGTTGGGCGAGGGCATTTGGAAATGGAAGTTGGAAGAAGCAAAAAACGAGAACAGTTATCCGTTGGTGGCAGAGCTGATTTCCAAAACGGTGCAATATCTCGCCGTAAAAGACGATAAGCGCAAGTTTAAGGTTTATACCAACAAAAGCACCTTTGAAGAAAATGAAAATGTGGTGCTGAACGCCACATTGTACAACGATGCTTTTGAGCCTGTAAACAGTCCCGAAGTTAAGGTGCAACTGAAAAATGCCGAGGGCAAAATATATAATTACACTTTTTCAAAAGTGGGCAGTGCCTATCAGCTAGATGCAGGAGCTTTGCCACAGGGAAATTATACCTACGTGGCTTCCACCAATTTGGGTGACAAAAAATACACTGCCAACGGTGCTTTTTATGTAAATGCGGTGATTGCTGAATATCAGCAAACTACCGCCAATCATCAGTTGTTGAATACCATGGCACAGCAAACGCAGGGCAAAATGTACATGCCAACGCAATTGTTAAATATAGTTGATGATTTGGAAAAAAGCGGACAAGTAAAAACCATTACCTACGAAGATAGACGCTACGAGGAAATGATTAACCTAAAGTGGATTTTTGCCGTTATTTTGGCTTTGTTAAGCGTGGAATGGTTCTTTAGAAAATTTAACGGCGAAGCATGATGGATTTTAACACTACCGAAGTTATAGAGGTGTTGGGCACTATCGCTTTTGCCATTTCGGGCACTTTTGCAGCCGTGCAAAAACGTTTAGACCCTTTTGGTGTGCTCATTATCGCTTTTGTAACTTCTATTGGTGGCGGTACGGTTAGGGATTTGTTGTTGGGCGATACACCCGTAGCTTGGATGCGTGATGTAAACTACTGTCTGTTGATTTTGGTTACTTCCATTCTAACGCTTTTCTTCAAACATCAGGTTAAGAAATTTAAAGTTACCTTATTTCTTTTCGACTCGCTCGGTTTGGGTTTGTTTACGTTGGTTGGTGTGCAAAAAGGCATAGTTTTTGGCCTCGAACCTGGTATATGTGTGGCTTTGGGCACTATTACAGGCTGTTTTGGCGGTATTATTAGAGATACGCTGTTAAATACCATTCCCCTGATTTTTAGAAAGGAAATTTATGCCACCGCTTGTATTGCAGGTGGGGCATTGTATTTTGGTCTGCTAAAACTTCATTTAGAAGCCGATATTGCGAAAATTATTGTTATTACTTTTATAGTGGCGCTAAGGATAATTGTAGTACGTTATAAATTGGCATTGCCAAGGTTTGGGTATTAAGGATAAAGATACTCTTTTAATTTTCCATTTTGATACGCATCATAAAGCTGCCAAAGTTCCTTAGTCCAAGTTTTTTTGTCGCTGTGCTGATATAGATAAGGCAAAACCAAGCCCATTGCTCCTAAAGCCTGTTGCATTTTCTCTTTTTCTGTTGGGTTGTTCAGCGAAAATTTGGTCAATGCCGACATGTACATCAACAATAAGTCAGAATCAGTGTTAAAGAAGCTGGTTTCCTTTTCTTCGAGATAAAAAATATAATCGGGAGTTCCATTCATCCAATCCACTAGAAATTGTCCCGCATTATTTCTGGCCTTGTTCTTTTTGTCTATCGGCGTTTGAAAAAGATAATCGACAATTTTTACAATGGTAGGTTCGACATGTTTGTAGCCAGCCTTTTTGTTAAGTTTAATACTTTTAAGGTTGGGAAGTTCCTGCCCATAAGATGATGCCGTTTGAAACGCAAGAAAAAGGAAAAAGGCGAAAATAGTTTTCCTCATGGGAGCAATTTTATTTCAAACTAAAATAGGATTAATTTCTTTAAACCGCAAAAGACATAACTCTTTCCGAATTATTCGGGAAAGAGCGCAAAGTTAGGGGCTTGGAGTTTGGGTAGGTTTTTCCACCTAGTTTCTGTTAATATTCTCATCCCTTTTGTTATGTCTTAAGAAATTGAAGTGCTGTTGAAGTAAATGGTACATTGGAATCGTAAATAGGGACGTGTTCCCCATTTGGAATTATCCATAACTCGGAATTCGGTATTGAATGGTAAATATTTTCAGCTATTTCAATGGGAAAAAAGTTGTCTCTATCACCGTGAATGATAAGTGTTCGAGCTTTTATGGTTGATAAACTTTTATTGTCAAAATTCATATCATCATAATCGTCGCAAAACGCATTGAATTGTGTAATTAGCTGTTGAATTTGTTCGTCACCTCGTTTTGCACACTCTTTATACATTTCTTTTACTTCTTGGGGCATTGTCTTGAATGAAGCTCTACCCATAATAATTCTTGCCTGTTCCGGGAAATGACTGGTTGCACTAATCAATACCATCGAGTTAATTCTATTGGGTTGACTGGTTGCCATATGTAGCAAAGTCATTCCGCCTGAACTCATTCCCATAGCCGAGAATTTTTTGATTTTCAATTTTTCGAGTAAAAGAAACACGTCATTAGCGGCTTGCCTGTGTGTAAACTTCTCTTGTGGATTAGTTGAGTTTCCGTGTCCACGTAAATCAACAACAATTAAATGATAATGCTTTGAAAGTTCATTTGCGAAAGGATGCCAATTTTTTGTACAGCCTCCAAAACCGTGTAAGAGTAGCATTGGGTTTCCTTTTCCATATTCTTCATAATACATTTCAAAGTCGTCAATCTGCACATAATGCCCACTAGATAATTTCTGACTTGGAGAATATTTTGTCCTCATTGGTTTCTCCCTAAATGTTTGCTAACAAGATTTTTATTGTTGTATTGTTAGAAAATACAAATTCACCTAAGCTATTAACAATCAGCTATTGTATATCAACTACATCACAATTATTTGGAAGGAGTTTCTTTCACAATTACAAATACATCCTCGTTTGCTTTTTTCATGAAATACTTTTCACGGGCAAACTTTTCGGCGCTGTTTAAATTACTATCTAACTCTTTTAGGTCTTTTCTCACCAAAGCAATTTCTTTGGTATAAAAATCTTTTTCCTGTTGAAGTTTTTTTACCTGTACGCTGTATTCGTATTGTGCAATGATGTCATTTTTATCAAAAAACATCATCCATACGGCAAAAGCGGCAATGGCCAAAAAATATTTATTACGGAAAAGGTCTATTAATCGCTTCATGTTACTTTGCAAAGATAGCTTAAAATAAGAACATCCGAAGATTTTAAATCTTCGGATGTTCTACAAATGAATTTATTAACTTGTTAACACTTATTGGTGTCACGTTGAGCCTGTCGAAACGTCTTGTTTTTATTCTTCGACAAGCTCAGAATGACAATGCCAATAAGTTTTACTTCTTCGCAAACTTAAAATTCTTACCGATGAATTTTGCAGCATCGCCCAATTCCTCCTCAATGCGTAATAACTGATTGTATTTTGCAATCCTATCAGAACGGGAAGCTGAACCGGTTTTAATTTGTCCGCAGTTTAAAGCTACTGCTAAATCGGCGATGGTAACATCTTCGGTCTCACCAGAACGATGGCTCATTACAGAAGTATAACCGTTGGTCTGTGCTAAACTTACCGCATCAATAGTTTCGGTTAACGAACCAATTTGGTTCACTTTTACCAAGATAGAGTTTGCTGTATCGGTGTCAATGCCTTGTTGTAGGCGTTTAACGTTGGTTACAAACAAATCATCGCCCACTAACTGAACGGTAGCACCAATTTTTTCGGTCAATAATTTCCAGCCATCCCAATCGTTTTCGTCCATACCATCCTCAATAGAAATGATAGGATATTTTTGGGTCAGCTCTGCCAAATAAGCGGCTTGTTCGGCACTGCTGCGCACCGCACCTTTATCGCCTTCAAACTTGGTGTAATCGTATTTGCCATCTTTATAGAACTCTGAAGAGGCGCAATCTAGAGCCAAACAAATATCAGTGCCTGGTTTGTAGCCAGCTTTTTCAATAGCTTTCAATACCGTTTCTATGGCATCTTCCGTACCTTCAAAAGTTGGAGCAAAACCACCTTCATCACCTACTGCGGTAGATAAACCTCTATCGTGCAAAATTGCTTTTAAGTTATGGAAAACCTCTGTTCCCCAGCGTAACGCTTCCGAGAAAGAAGGAGCGCCAACAGGCATAATCATAAACTCTTGGAATGCGATAGGCGCATCAGAGTGAGAACCGCCGTTAATGATGTTCATCATTGGAATCGGCAAAGTATTGGCATTAACACCGCCAATGTAACGGTATAGTGGTTGGCGGCTTTCTTGTGCTGCGGCTTTTGCTACGGCCAAAGAAACACCTAATATGGCATTAGCACCTAGATTACCTTTGTTTTCGGTACCATCTAGATCTATCATTAACTTGTCGATTAAATTTTGTTCAAAAACATCAACACCTTGCAAGGCTTTGGCAATTTTAGTGTTTACATTTTCTACCGCTTTTAAAACACCTTTGCCTAAATAGGTTTTTTTGTCGCCATCACGTAGTTCAACGGCTTCGTACTGACCGGTACTTGCACCAGACGGAACAGCCGCACGGCCCATAAAACCGTTTTCGGTCATTACTTCTACTTCAATGGTTGGATTACCCCTCGAGTCGAGGATTTGTCTTGCATGGACATCAATTATTAAACTCATTTTATATCTGTTTTGAATTAAAAATACCTTAGTGTAAAAAATACAATTAGTATTGGTTTTTTCAAAGTTATGATATTTTTTAAACTTAAGGAATCAATTGATTATTTTTTTGTTGACTTGACCTTCTGTCTGTATAAAAAAAGCGATTGCTTTTGTACAATCGCCTTTCATAGTTATATAACTAAGCTGTCGCTTTTTCTGTGTTTAAAATTAGCTGATTAACCACAATATCGGTGGTATATCTCTTTGTGCCGCCTTTGGTTTCGTAAAAGCCCGTTTGCAATCTTCCCTCTATGCTTACTAAACTGCCTTTTTTAATTTCTTTCTCGGCAAGGTCTGCGTTGGCATTCCAAAAGGTAAGTAAAAACCAATTGGTCTTTTTAATTTCTTCGCCATTTTTTGTAGTGAAATACTCGTTTATGGCAATATTTACCTTAGCCACTTTTTGGTTGTTAGCCAAATTCTTTACTTCTACATCTGCACCAGCGTAACCGCTTAATACTACTTTGTTCAATACATTTTTCATGATCTTAAAAATTAAATTATCGGATATTTAACGAACAGCAGCCACTCTAACTGCCGACAATACAAAGGTGCAAACCGCAAAAAAAATTAGTCGGATGTTAAGTGTTTATATTCGAGTATAAACGTTTGTACACGGATAATAAAGGCTTAATTCCTTTCATAGATACGTTTTTATTTGTAGTTTTATTTCTATAACCAACATCGAAATCGCTTATGGACAGGAATTGTCTAGATTGTGGCACGAAGTTAAAAGGACGTGCCGATAAGAAATTTTGTGATGACCAATGTAGAAACAACTACAACAACAGACTAAAAACGGAAGACAGTACCTACCTTAAAAAAGTGAATAGGATACTGGCGAAGAACAGAAATCTGCTAAAACAGCATAATCCTATGGGCAAAACTAAAATCAAAAAGACGGTACTTGCAAAATTGGGATACGATTTCGATTATCATACGCATTATTATACCACCCAGACAGGTAACGTTTATACTTTCTGTTATGAATACGGTTATCTTTTACTAGATAATGATGAGGTGTTGTTGGTAAAAAAGGAATAAAGCTGGATGCAAGAAGTATTGATTATAACAGGTGGAAGTAAGGGAATAGGTAAGGGAATTGTAACTGCTTATCTATCGCACGGAGTACAGGTATTTTCCATAGCGAGGACGATAAATGGCGAGTTGAGCAAAGATGGAGTAACACAAATAGCGTTGGATTTAACCCGTACCGAACAAATAGAACAAGAACTGCTAAAGATTTTTAACCTACTGGACAAAGAAAAGGTTTCGAAAATTACCTTGATTAACAACGCAGGTACTTTAGGGCAAATTGGTCCTTTGGATAAGTTGAATACTGCGACAATAGAGCAAGCGATTAGGTTGAATACCATAGTCCCTTTTATTCTTAGTTCGGCTTTTATCAGATATTTGCAAAATTGGGAAGCAAAAAAAACAATTGTTAATATCACCTCGGGAGCAGCATTGAAGCCATATTTTGGTTGGTCGGTATATTGTAGCAGTAAAGCTGCGGTTAATATGCTTGTCCAAACCATTGCTGTGGAACAGGCCGGTGTGGCGAATAGCGTAAAAGTATTGGCCATTTCTCCGGGAGTAGTTGATACCGATATGCAGAGCGAAATAAGGCAAAGCGCTAAACAAGATTTTAGGGATATTGGCAGATTTTTAGAGTTAAAAAAGAAAGGGTTACTGAACGATGCAATGGCCGTTGGCAAACATATCTATCAAATAGCCAATGATGATGGTATAGAAAGTGGCGCTATTTTAAGGGTGCCGGGGAACTAAGATAAGCTGGGCGAAACTTTTTTGGGTTTTTGATGTTCTTTTTAGTTGAATAAAAGATATTGGACATGAAAACTATCTGTGTATTTATCATATTGTGTTGCTTGTTTGCTTGCAGGCAGACCACAAAGGTTAGAATAGAACCTAAAGAAACTGATACAATCAGTAATATTCCCATAGCCGAGCAAAGTTGTTACGCATATATCAAAGGAAAAGATACCGCCGAGCTAACGCTCATTACCACAGGTGTTGCATTAACGGGAGAACTAGCCTATAAATGGTTTGAGAAAGATAAAAATATGGGCACTATTGAGGGCGAAATGCGTGGAGATACTTTAGTAGCCACTTATACTTTCGACTCGGAAGGGCAAAAATCGACGAGGCAAGTGGCCTTTCTTAGAAAGGGAAATCAGTTTCTAGAGGGTTTCGGCGAAGTTAAGGAAAAGGATGGCAAAACCCAATTTAAAGATTTATCTAAATTAGATTTTAGTCAGCCTATAATATTTGAAAAGGTAGCGTGTAAAGTAAAATAAGCCGCTAAAACTTCTCAAACTTTTCCCAAAACCCATCTTTGGGTAGCTTAGCAAATATTTTTACAGGTTCTTTTTTTACAGGATGTATAAATTCCAATTGACGGGCATGTAGACAAATACTGCCTTTTCTGCTGCCGCGTGGATAGCCGTATTTATTGTCACCTACAATAGGACAACCCATGGTAGATAGCTGAACCCTAATTTGATGCGAACGCCCCGTAAGCGGATTAACTTTCAATAGGTAGTAGCCATCTAATTCAGCAATTAATTGATAATCAAGTTCGCAATATTGTGTGCCTTTGGCCTCGTAATCAAAAGATTTTACTACGTTTTTCTTTGGGTCTTTAATTAGCCAATTAATGAGTTTGCCCTGTGGCTTTGCAGGTCTTTTTCTAACTACCGCAAAATAGGTTTTCTTTATTTCGCGGTTTTTAAAGATGGCATTCATTCTATCTAACGCCTTACTGGTTTTTGCAAAAAGAATTACACCGCTTACTGGCCTGTCCAATCGATGTACAACGCCTAAAAAAGCTCCGCCTGCTTTATGGTATTTAGCCGCCAGAAATTCCTTTACCATTTCATCCAACGGTTTGTCGCCCGTTTCATCTACCTGTACCACATCGCCGGCCCGTTTATTGATGGCTATTAAATGGTTGTCTTCGTAAAGGATGTCTGCTTCGGTGATACTCATTAAACGTTAATTTTTCTTTCTTTCCTTCTGGTCTTTTGCAATTCGTTCCCATGCTTCCTTTGTTAAGGTAAGCAGATCATTTTTTTCGAAATCCCAAATACATATATATTTTGCAGATATAACGTAATGTTGTTTCCAATTAGCAAACTTTCCATATAACATTAAGGTGCAAATATCCGTAGGTGTAATAAAATATCCAGTTTCTGGCAAATGAGAATGTACAGTTGTAGTAGTTTTGCCCTGCTCGGCATAATTAAGAGGAATGATATTTTTATGTAACCTTTTCTGCTCAACCAGTTTGTTTTCTTTATCGAATGTAAGCAGATAATCATTTCCTATAATTACTGTTCCATGATTTTTGGGTCCAGTTACTACATATACCTTTTTTTCTTCTTCATTAATAATTGGAATAAGATTTAAACTGGTGTTATTGTACTTTTTATATAGCGTGTCTGTATTGATTTGCTTTAGCGCCAGTTTTCTAATCTCATAATAAGTTCTTTCCTCATCGGTAAAATCTCTCTCTTGTGCTTCTGATATTGCTTTATCTAATGTATAGGTTTTATCGAAAGTAACAGAACCTATAACTTTTGGATTTTCACCTTTTGAAAAAAATAAACACTTATAGCTGTCATTGTCGGGATAAGAAAAATAGCCGCCTATATTTGCCGTTTTATCCTTGAATTTTTCAACAAATATATCTGTACCATGCCAAGAAGCCATCTCTGAATGATAAAGCAATTTTCCTTCTTTAACTATATGGGCGGTTTCTTTTGCCATTGTTAATTGGGCATTTACATGCGCCAATGGAAAAAAACATACAAATACAAGAGCGATTTTTTTAATCATAATATGCGGCAGTCAATTTAATACTGTTCCTTTTCGTTCGGAAAATCGTTGGCTTTAACATCGTTGATGTAAGATTGCGCAGCTTCCTTAATGCCTTCGTATAAGTTTAGGTATTGACGTAGAAACCGGGGTTTAAAGCCTTTTGTAAGCCCAATCATGTCGTTAACTACCAAAACCTGTCCATCGCAATGCGGCCCTGCGCCAATACCAATAGTTGGGATATGTAGATTTTCAGTTACTTCTTGGGCTAGTTTGGCGGGGATTTTTTCCAGAACTATACCAAAACAACCTGCTTCTTGTAAGGCCAAAACATCGGTTTTTAGCTTGTTGGCTTCTGCTTCATCCTTTGCCCTAACGGTATAAGTGCCAAATTTGTAAATAGATTGTGGAGTTAGCCCTAGATGCCCCATTACAGGAATGCCTGCGGTGATAATGCGCTGGATGGATTCTACCACTTCAACACCACCTTCGAGCTTTACACCGTGTGCGCCGCTCTCTTTCATAATGCGGATGGCCGAGTTTAGCGCTTCCTTGGAGTTGCCCTGATAAGAGCCAAAAGGTAAATCGACCACAACAAAAGCACGGCTTGCACCACGTACTACCGATTGCGCATGGTATATCATTTGGTCTAAAGTAATGGGTAGGGTGGTTTCGTGGCCCGCCATTACATTGGAGGCCGAGTCGCCCACTAACAACACATCTAGTCCGGCATCATCTAAGATGGTAGCCATAGAGTAATCGTAAGCGGTAAGCATGGCAATTTTTTCTTTGCGCTGCTTCATTTCTTGTAAAATATGCGTGGTTACACGCTTTATTTCTTTATTTACCGACATGCTTTTTGTTTTGGTACAAACAAAATTAGTGTTTATTATTTTAAAAACTCGTCGGTAAAATGTGCCTTGTGTTTTGGCTTTGCAAATTTATCGTTGTTAAACTGCTTTGAGTTTCCTTTCGGGATAGAAAGTGAAGCCCAATTATCGGCACACATTTTTCCGATAAAGACAATTTGGCCAATGTGGTATGGATAATGTGCCAATTGTCGATTAATTGCCTCCATTACCGTATGGCCTTGATTGCGTATGTAAATTATTTTTTCAAGGTCTTTTTCTTTTAATGATTTTAGTGTATTTAAGAACACATTCCAGCCGTCGTTCCATTTTTGCAACATTTCTTCTTTTGTGGCAATGTCATTTTCAAATTCTTCATCACGGTTTCGCCATTCTTTTTCACCATCAGTTGTGAGAAAGTCAGTCCAACGGCTCAACATATTTCCCCACAAGTGCTTTGCTATTGTGGCAATGCTGTTGCTATCTTCATTATACTGCCAAAATAATTTTTCACCAGGTACTTGGGCAAATGTTTTATCGCCAAGCATTTTGTAATATTCAAATTGTTTGATGACACTTTCTAAGTAATTTGTATCCATGGCTTATTCTTAAATGACGTGGGAAATGGTTTTTTGCTTATTTGTAATTCTGTTACTAAATTACAAATATTTTGACCCATTGGTGTTAGCCTAGCGTTTACATAGCTAAATTCTTATATCTTCCATCTCAATATAAGCTCGTACTGCTCTAATTATTTAAAAAAAATCTTGAAAAAAGCCGTTGAAAAGACTTACCTTTGTACTCCGAAATGAGAGAGTTCCATCAGGCGGTTTTATCATCTTGGAAAAACGGTTTATCCGTTAAAAACTCCCATTCCTTTTTATCATTTTTCATCCCCAATTTTTATTGTAATTTAAATGACTAACTACACTAAGTTACCAGCGATTTTGTTATTGGCCGATGGCACTGTTTTTTATGGCAAGGCCGCTGGAAAAATAGGAACTACTACTGGCGAAATCTGCTTTAATACAGGTATGACCGGCTATCAGGAGGTATTTACCGACCCTTCTTATTTCGGGCAGATTATGGTAACTACCAATGCGCATATTGGTAACTATGGTATGCATCGCGATGAAATAGAATCTGGAGGTATTAAAATTGCCGGCTTGGTTTGTAAAAATTACAACATCAATTATTCCAGAAAAGAAGCTACGGAGTCAATCCAAGATAATTTTCAGAATGAGAACATTGTAGGTATCTGCGATATCGATACTCGTGCCTTGGTTCGTCATATCCGTAATAAAGGGGCGATGAACGCGATTATCTCTTCGGAAATTACTGATTTGAAACAGTTGAGGAAGAAACTAGAGGAAGTGCCACCCATGGATGGTTTGGAACTTTCATCGATAGTTTCTACCAAAGAGCCTTATTATTATGGCAATCCGGAAGCTCCGATTAAAATTGCCGCGTTGGATTTAGGTATTAAAAAGAATATCCTTCGCAATTTCGATGATAGGCAGATTTATGTAAAGGTATTTCCTGCTAAAACCACCTATGAAGAAATGAACGCATGGGGTGCAGATGGTTACTTTATATCTAATGGCCCTGGAGACCCTGCGGCTATGCCTTACGCTATTGAAACAGTAAAAGAAGTATTGGCGGCAGACAAGCCATTGTTCGGTATCTGTTTAGGACATCAGTTGTTGGCAGAGGCTAACGGAATTGGCACGATGAAAATGTTTAACGGCCATCGTGGATTAAACCACCCGGTTAAGAATATCATTAAAAACCATTGTGAGGTAACTTCGCAAAACCATGGATTTGGTGTAATTCCGGAAGAAGTTAAAAAATCTGACAAAGTAGAAATTACCCACGTTAACTTAAATGACGATTCTATCGAGGGTATCCGAGTAAAGGGCAAGAAAGCATTTTCTGTGCAATATCACCCGGAAAGTTCGCCGGGCCCACATGATTCACGTTATCTTTTTGATGATTTTGTAAATTTGATTAAAGGCGATTTGGTTTGGTAGCTTAAGGTTGAAGATAGAAAGACGGAGGATATAAAGTGTTTTTCCAAGGTTTGTGTGATGTACAGCCACGGTTAACAAAAAATATCCGGAATATATTTAAAGGAGCAAAGAAGTTCAATCTTTGCTCTTTTTATTTTATAGAATTTTACATCTAGCAATAAAAACACCTATGAAGAAACTTTCTCTTTTAGTCTTAGTCATTTTTATCATAGTTTTTTGTTAGCGCAACAAAAAAACAATACTAGTGCTGCAGTTGCTCGAATTGCTTAGGCAAAAAACCTGTAAATTTTTTAAAGAAACGGATAAAATGACTTTGGTCAGCAAATCCACAGGCGAGTGCAATTTCCGTTAGGCACATATTTTTTTTATCGATAAACCGCATGGCATTCGATATCCTTATTTTGCGCTGATAATCGGTAAGGCTACATCCCATGTATTTGGGGAAATACTTAGAAAGGGTTACTTTGTGTACTCCGCAAATTACTGATAATTCATCTAATGTAATAACACGGTTCCAATGATTGTGCAGGTAATCTTTTATCATCATTACCCAATGGGGAAGCGGTCCGTTCTTGCTTGATATACTTTGGTGGATATAGGGTAAAGATAATACAAGCCCTTCTGCACCAACCTTAACAAAATCATCATTAAGCTGTATTTCTTTGTATAAACGTGCCATAATTAATGGTAGTGTGGCATCATTTTTACAAGCTAGGGCAATATCTTCTTCGGTTATTCTATCCTTAAAAAAAGACGGAGCAAACTCAATATTTACATGAATACATTCTTTGGCCATGTGGTTAATCTGATGCTCCTCGCCGGGATAGTAGAAAGTGGTAGATAATGGTTTTCTTTCGTAATGAGTCTGTTTTTGTTCTTCGCAGCCACCTTTTAAAACAAAACTTAAATGGGTATTGGGATGGTAATGTCTTGATGAATTAAAATCAGAAGACGAATAGGAAGTAATAGAGCAAGAGAAATCTGGATGTTTAACCTCTCTTATCTTTGTTCCCGAATAATCGCCCGCTTTTAATCTAATAGACATTTTTATTGAATAATATTACCTTTTTACATCCCTAAAATATCATTCTGTTTTCATATTCATTCCATTTAACAAAAAAATATTCGTAGTAAGGCATAAGCTCCTTACTTTTACGGTAATGACAAACAAACGGGCAATCATCAGCGTAAGCAATCTGGTAAAATATTACGGCGATTTTAAGGCTGTTCAAGGGCTTTCTTTCGAAGTATACGAAAACGAAATATTTGGTCTGTTGGGGCCTAACGGTGCAGGCAAAACCACTACGCTCGAAATTATCGAAACTCTTCGTGAAAAAACATCTGGAGATATTCTTGTAGATAACCTGAACGTAGATACAGAGGCCAGCGCCATAAAGCGTATTATTGGTGTGCAGTTACAGGCGGCCGGTTATTATCCAAATTTGAATTTGACGGAACTTTTAGAGCTTTTTGCAGGCTTGTATGGCGTAAATATAAAACCCATGACCATGTTAGAGAAAGTGAACCTGCAAGACAAGGCCAAGGCAAAATATAAGGAACTTTCTGGTGGGCAAAAGCAACGTTTTTCTATTGCTACTACGCTCATTAATTCACCAAAAATCATCTTTTTAGATGAACCTACCACTGGCTTAGATCCACAAGCTCGCAGAAACCTTTGGGATTTAATTATCGAAATACGCAACAATGGTACAACAGTAGTAATTACCACACATTATATGGACGAAGCCGAACAATTATGTGATAGGGTAGCTTTTGTAGAAGCCGGAAAAATTATCGCATTAGATACGCCAGACCAATTGATAGATAATTTAGTGGCTAGTGGTTTTGAGCGTAAAAAGGAGGTAAAGAAAGCTAATCTGGAAGATGTTTTTATCAGCCTTACAGGCAAGGAGTGGAGAGAATAATAAGTGGAAATCAAAAAGTTAAAACAATATAATGTCGAAAACATACAATCATACAAAAGCAACCTTGGCGTTGGCCAAAGCAAGTTTCAGGTCCATTACTCGAAGCCCTTCGGCAGTAATTTTTACACTAGCTTTTCCCTTAATTTTTATTTTGGCATTTGGTTTTATAGGTGGTGGAGGCTTAAAGATTGATGTTGCGGTAGCCCCAGAATCTGATGTGCAAAACCCAATTATCTTAGCACTAGAAAAAACAGAGGTGGTACGCTTGATAAAAAATGCAAACCAAGAAACTATTGCTAAAAATCTAGAAAAAGGCGCTTATGATGCCGTAATAAGCATCGAAAAAAATCCCAACGGATTGCCTGCTTATTTTACCAATGTAAAATATACATCGGCCTCGTTAACAAACGGGAAAATTTTACGCTCAGTACTTAACGATATTAGCTATAAACTGAATACCATAAACCAAAAACCTGCCGTTACCGAAATAAGGGCAACTACCGTTGAGGGGAGATTGCACCGCACCATCGATTTTATTTTGCCCGGACAACTAGGCTTTTCTTTATTGAGCACAGGGGTTTTTGGTACAGCTTTTATTTTCTTTTCCCTCAGGCAAAATCTGGTGATTAAAAGATTTTTTGCTACACCTGTGCGGCGGTCGAGCATTGTTTTGGGCGAAGCCATTGCCCGTATCGGTTTTGCGCTGTTAGGGGCGTTGTTTATTGTTTTAGTGGGGCATTTTGCATTTCAATTTACCCTAATAAACGGAGCAATAACCGTAATAAATATGCTCATTTTGGCAACTTTGGGTGTTATTGTGTTCATGGGGTTTGGTTTTGTGGTATCGGGCTTGGCAAAAAGTGAAAGCACTATTCCGCCTATTTCCAATATCATCACTTTGCCCCAGTTTTTATTGTCTGGCACTTTTTTCTCTATCAATGTTTTTCCTGTATGGTTGCAGCCAATAAGCAGGGCGTTGCCCTTAACCTACCTTAACGATGCCCTGCGCAAAGTTGCTTTTGAGGGGGCAAACCTTTGGGATGTGAAACAGCAAATTTTAATTATGGTAGTGTGGGGTATTGGAATTTATGCGGTTGCTGTAAAGACTTTTAAGTGGGAGTAAAATAATAAGAAGCGCAGTAGCGGTGCTTTTTGGGAAAGAAATTCCCGCTTTTCACTACAAGTCCGCACTCGTTACACTCGTTTGCGGGCTTTTCGTTTCAATCGGGGCTAGATAACAGAAAGTAATACACTAACTTTGCGTTCTTTGCGCAATTCTTATTTGTCTTTGCGTTAATAATTCTGTCGCAAAGATTTTGGAAGTTTTCGCTAAGGAGCACAAAGAAATTTTGGATAGATAAGCTTATATAAAATTTTGAAATTTATTTGCATAAGCCATAGAATACGGAGCTGTTAAACAAAAGTTATTCCTAATAAACCAAGAATTTTAGTGCCACTTAGCCATCGTCTGCCGAAAAACCTGCAACCTCAAAGGGAAATAACCAAACAACAAAGTAGAATATTCGTTAATTTAGTTGCAAATCCCTAAACCAATTTATTATGCCAAAAATTGCTATTATATCTGCAAGTGTTAGAAAAGGCCGCAAAAGCCATAGTGTAGCCTTATATTTCAAAAACTATTTAAACCAAAAGGGATTAGCCACTGCCGAGATTATTGATTTGAACGCTTATAACTTTCCCATCTTTGAAGAACGTTTGCGGTTTATCGAAAATCCAACCGAAGCAATGTTACAGTTGGCTAAAGATATTACTGATGCCAATGGTATAATTATCGTTACTCCCGAGTACAATGGGGGATATCCGGCAAGTCTAAAAAATGTAGTCGATTTGCTTTATGCGGAGTGGAAGCGTAAACCTGTGGCCATAGCAACGGTTTCGGCAGGTGCTTTTGGAGGTTCGCAGGTAATCACATCTTTGCAATTTAGCTTATGGAAAATAGGAGCATTAACGGTTCCTGCTATGTTTGCGGTACCTACGGTAGAAAAATCATTTAGTGAAGAAGGTGTACCAACCGACCAAGAAGCAACTGATAAGAAAGCAAGAGTGTTTATCGACGAACTATTGTATTGGATAAAAGCAAAACAGATGGGCGAAGAATAAATTTCGTTATAGTATTTCATAAAAAGAACTAAAAACGTTTGCGAACGATAGTAAAATGTTTATCTTTGCAACCTCGTTAGAAAATCCTCGGATTGACAACGAGAAAAAGGTGATACCACCATCGGGGTGTAGCGTAGCCCGGTATCGCGCCACATTTGGGATGTGGAGGTCGTAGGTTCGAATCCTGCCACCCCGACTTTACAGGACAAAACGGAATTCTTTCTGTTTTGTCCTTTTTTATTTGGGTCTAAGTTGTTGGAAATTAGATAGATTAGATTAACGGCTTCGTTAATCCGATTAGTTCGAAGTGCGCTTCCTTCAAAAACCAAATTTTCGGGATACATCGAACTTATTAGCTTTCTTTTCATCTCAATATCGTTTGAAGTATAAGTTTCTTCAAGCATTAATAGGTTGCTTATACCCATATCAAGCAACTTTTCAATATCCAGTTCTTCATCATCATAGTTACTGAGTTTTGTTTCGAGGCGCTCAAGTTTAGCAACATATTCGCTTTTCATTTCCTTGAAATCATCAGGCTCTAATTTTTTGGCGGACAGTAAGTCCCTGATATATGATATACGTTCTTCAAGCTCTTTAATTTGACTTATGATTTCTTTTTTCCCGTCCTTTAAATTGCCGGTTTGAGCGTACCATTCCTCTGTAATGACAAGTCTAAATATTTCAACCATTTCAGGCTTTGGAGTATATTTCCTCAGCTCCATGAGAAAGGCGTCATTTACCAATGTAGCACGATATCTGGTTGTGCACCCACCAAAACAGTGATAGTAAGAATAGTACTTTGTATTTCCTTTTGAGGTGCTTCCGGTTAAGATCTTCCCGCATTCAGGACATATCAGAAATCCCCTTAGCGGAAGGTTTTCTGCCGAAACAACTTTAGGCTTGTATGCCTGCCTTTTCCGTCCATCCAAAATGTCCTGTACTTTGTATGGGGAATATACCAAAAGTGGCCACCTTCTTTTTCTTCAAAGTGGCCACATATTACGCTCAAAAGTAGCCACCTGATTTCGTTTAAAAGTGACCACTTGGTTGATTTTAAAGGGTTTTAACCATTAA